>OMEK01000015.1_pt1 | contig 92198 bp, 151 predicted proteins | sample 1645351 | NCBI WGS metagenome assembly OMEK01 (sample SAMEA103958146, study PRJEB25191) | human gut metagenome
CCCACAAAGTAGCCCCAACAGCTATTCCACCCGAAGATGCACCACTGTTAATCTATCTATTGCTATACATCGCTATTTCGAGAATATTAGACACATCTGATACGTTGCTCACTTGTAACACGAAATTCATACCTTGTACACCCGTAGCTCCAGTAATAACAGACGAACAAATGAGCCTTATGGAACCGGGAACACCGTTTTTACCTATGAGTAGGTTTGTGTAGTCGAGTATAATTCCTTGGCCTGTCGAATTTACATCAACAAAAGTTATAGGGATATTCGCTACGACATTGGCTGTTGTAGCAGTTGAGCTACGCAGTTTTGCGACAACCAATATCTTTGAAGATGTAGGTATCTCAGCGTTAAAATTTATAACCCCGGTACTACCTGTCACTAAAGGACCACGCCATACGTTCACTAAAGTAGAATAACCGGGAATAGGGGCCTCTCCACAATACGGATATTCTTCATAGTCGATAACATCCCCGTTAGTTTCTGAAAGAATTCGCCCATACTCTTTTGAGAGATTGCGTAATGTGTCTGTATACGGGAATAGGGTGGTTATGAAATACTGATAGTCTGAACCGTCATAGACACATTGAGCAAATCCTGCGAGTGTCTGAGCGTTTTTAAGATTCGGAAAATAGTCTCCAACAACACTTGCAGGGTCCAAGACAAAAACGGCTTTCATCTCTCCCTCCATTCCCGTTTGTTTCCAGTTTGCACCAGCAATGATGGAGCCTATATCACCGCCCATAGGAACATTAATCACGTCCAGTCCACCACCACCACTACCACCACCGACGAGGGTCCATTGGGTAGTGCCGCCACTACAACGACCGACATAAACCTCGGCATTCGGATCAGTGGTGCTTTTGAAAGCAATAATGTTTACACCACCCCCGTCACCAATGGTGACGAATCCACTCCATGCACCGTTGGCCGGAAACTGGTTAGCGGTAGTCTTGTTGGCGTTTACAGTGACGAACGGAAATAAGTCACCAGCATTTCCCATGCTCTGAATATAGTTTCCGATTGCAGTACCGGTAAACGCGCTAAGTTTTTTGCCAGCGACCGACATTTTGTTTACCATCCATTCGATACTGACCGAAGCATAATCCAGTAATCCTACATAGCACGCACCAGTTCCACTTCCGTAAGCAATTACTTCGGCGCGGCCCGTATTTTGGGTATCTACTTCGCAGATGATGATGATGCCCACGTACTCGGATTCGTTCCCCGGTTTATTCAGAACGCCTGAATCCGTAACAAACGGAATAATCAGACCGTCTTTAGGCGTCGGCCAGTTGTCGATAGCACTGACCTCGGCGAAGTCGTGAATCTGAATCGGATCGGCAACACCGGAACCACTTTCCATAGGAATTTTCTTACCTTTCTTCAATTCAGCGATCCACTGATCGTCGGTAAGATTTTTTAGACTGGCGCCTCCGGTAAGACCAAAACCGTCTCGAATAAATATCGAGGGCGGAGTGGTGTCACGAATATCGAATAAAATTCCGAACGCTAAGGTTCCTGCGGTATTGATAGAAACCAACCCGAAGCAATTTTCACTGTTACTGATGACTTTTGCACGGCCATTTCCCGAAAGGCTGTAAAGAATCTTCATCGCTCCAATAAGCGAGTTGGTATCTTTGATCTTCTCAACGCCATTAATAGGAATGGCTTCGAAGCCGCCCATTAATACTTGATTCAACTGTACCTTATTGGCAATTTGGGTAGCAGTCACCTTCTGAGTGGGTGACACCTGAAACTCTTCGTTTCCCGTAAGCGACAACAACTTGGTCAGTGTCGCTATGTCTACAAAACTTGGCATATTCTTAAATTTTATAGTTTTAGTGGTAAACCCACTCATTATGTCTTCAACAGAGTAGAAAAATGTCTACTTTTTCGGATAACCTGCTTTTACATTCGAGTGCATAGCTACGGTCTTGTTCGAATCGTAAACGGCAATAACAAGGTTGTCCGTAGTTTGGATAATCGTGCAAGTTTTGGTAACATTTTGTCCACCAACGGGACCTCTCCCGATAAAAGTGGAGAGGTATTCTCGTTGTTTTCCTGTATAGTTTGGGTCAGATGCAATATCTATGGGAATGACACCCGGCAGACTGGCATCATTCCACGTCAGATATATCTTATCTGTTGTCCCATCTCCCCACGGGATAGTAACTGTTTTAACAGCCATAACTTAATAGGGAATTAGTACCACGGAGCGGCATTTGATCTCCCCCCCCCCGTGATTGTGTGTTACTCCACGGTAAACGTGGTGTTGGTGTTAACCTGAATGGTCGAAGCGGAGCCATCCTGCTCAACCTCAACAGTAGTTGCACTGAGGGTTAAGTAAGCGTCGCCGGCGGCCTGTTTCAGCGAAATCGTCGCGGTCTTGTTACCCGTAGTGTTGACGATGATCTGTTGCGTGCGTTCGGTGATAGTTTCGTTTTCGTCCGCAGTCAGCGTAAGGGCAAAATCGAATTTAGCCGTAGCACCGGGGTCGCCAGCAATGGCAGTACCCGACGTAGCGGCGGCTCCATTAGCCTGATAGGCGATCTTGGAAATATCAGTGGGGATGATCTCACCGGTTCCTTTCGAAAACGTCAGTTTGTCGGAGTTGGATTTACCGGTAATGATAATCTGACCTCCGGATTTACTGACGGCCATTTCGCTACCGTCATCGAAAGTTACGAATTCTGCGGCGGCTTTCAGAGTCGCAGTGAACGTTTTGTCGGGAGTGACACCCGGAGCAGGAACCGAAAACAGTTGATTCTGCGCAACACGGTTGCCCTGATTGGGCGTCTTGGCTCTTACGGATAACGTGGTGTTTCCCGAACCGGAACCCGGAGAAACGACTACATAACCTTTTGTTACGTCTGTCATGTGTTAAAAGTTTTAGTTAATGTAAAATGAAGTATTTGTAAGTACCTGATTGGTGTTAAACCAGTCATTGTACTCGTCGAGCCATACGTACTCTTTTTCCAGCGAAAGATAAGGAATTTCTTTGACTTCCCAAAAAATCCTACCATTAAGAATTACTCGTTTTATGGATTCGCCGGTATTCTGTACGGGCCAAATAATACGGCCATTGTAGATAACACGGGAAATCTTATTCACCGTACCATCTACAAGAATGGCCGCATCATAGGCGATAGCCTGCAATATTTGGTCTAAGGTGGGCATGGATTAACCTGCATTTTCTTCCACCGGAAGTACCTCGATATAAATTATGTCGTCCTGTTTCATAGGAGCCTCTTGGGTCACTATTTCGATACCTCGTACCGTTTGTGACACTACTGCCTGTTCACTACCCAAAGCGGAAATATTACCGCGGGCAGTCTTTTGTTCGTCCTCACTTAGCTGTTGGTCCTCGTCAAAGCGTACAGCACCCTTTGCACTGCCGCCACCCACTTCAAGTAAGGGTAATTTGGAATAGGAATCTACACCGTTTCCGATTTTGAAACCGAGAATAGTTACCTCGTCAATATCGTAAACAATGATAGGTTCCTTCTCTTGAAGAACGGGATCGTATAAGTCCCAGTTCTCGACAGTATCTCCGCGTAACTGAATAAGCGAGGCCATACGTTACAGCTTCTTTTGCAGTTTCAAACCCGATACGTCGAGCGTTCGGGTCGTAGTGGCCGATCCGGTTTTTACCGTCAGTTTGATCGACTGCGTATTCTCCGTAATGCGGACGATAAGCGGCAGACCATATCCTTCGGGCGGAAACGTCTTGGCCGTTTTGGAATCGACCTGAACTTCGACCGTCTGAGTTTTCAGAACCTCGAAGTCACGGGCAAGCGGGAGGTACAGAAACAGGTAATGTCCGGACTGCTCCTCTTTGACCGCGGTGTTGAACTCCACGAACTTCCGAACAAATTTGAGATTGCCCGTAACCTTGTTGTCGGTGCCGATCTTAATGTGAGATTGCAGATCAGCGGCCTGCTTTCCGAGGTACATCGTGTTGCCAGTCATGGCAAACACCGCGGGCATCGTAGGAGCGGACCCGATAAGGCGTACCCAGTCGGAAGCCTTACCCTCATTGGCGACTTTGTGCGAGAAGCTCTTGTTGAGTTTGTCGAGATAGAGACTGCCCGGTTTGGCCCCCATCATATTTGCGTAGTTGGTGACATCACCTTCGTCGCAACCCACCAAATACATCGTGGTCTTGTCCGATTCGTTAAGAATCAATGCGTTCTTCTTCATCGTAAATCTGATTAAGTTACACGTTACAACTCTTTGGGGACATTCAATGTTCTGACTGCCTCCGGGTACTCGTCATAGAGTACCATCATCTTGTGAACCTGCATATTGAGGTTCAGCGGTAATCTGTCGCGCAAGATACGGTTAGTGAGTTCGACGTAGCCTATTTTCGCTCCCCAAAATAAGCCGGCAACAAGATTTACTTTTCCTTTCATCATATCGCAGATACGCTTCATGTCCTCGTAATCCTCGTCGTCGTAAATGACGAATTTGAGGTAATCGTCTCGGCGCAGATACTTAAAGTTATCCAACTCGAAAGACCTTACCCCGGCACTCGGCGCCTTGTAGTCAACAACGAAGCTGACATTGCGTATATGCACAAAAGGAGCCACCGAGATGGTTCCGTTGGTCTCTACAACCACGCTGTAACCTTCTCGACTAAGCTCCTCCAGTAGTTCAACGGGATTTTGCATAAGTGGCTCCCCACCAGTTAGGCAGATAGTCCGAATGTTATATTCCCGAAGTGTATCGACGATCTCGGCAGTACTCATGTCAACACCACTCTTTCCACACAAGGCTTCGGGAGTGTCACAAGTGATGCCCATAGTTTTTTCGTAACAGCGGATATTACATCCACTGAAACGAACGAACACACATCTACGACCAATGCCGAATTTGTTTTGTTCCCCCATAAATGCGGGGTAAATGGTGTTGACTCTGTACATACTACACACAAGTTAAAAGTTCTTCCGAGGTCAGAAATTTCCGTAATGCGGGCAGGTGTCTCTCGTAAGTCCGGAGCATAAACGAAGCGGTAGATACGTATGCCTTTCGGTCGGGGTCTTTAGGACCCTTGTTCAACGCTTCGGATAACATGAAACACCTTTCCGTAGAGTTAAGGCGCGATAGTAATTTTATTACCTGCGACCTAACTCGACCCAGTACGATACTACTCCGGATCATCATGTAGAACGGTTGATTCCGGTAGTAGTTAAGCATCTCCACGTACAGCATGATTTTAGCTGTGGTACTGGATTGCTCGGCGATCTCGATAGTCTCCTGTATTTTCTTACGTTCGCTACGGAGTACGCGCTCCCACGAAGCGAAATCCTCACCGGATGTCCTGCTCCGATACTCGATGTGAGCACCTACTAATGATTTCAATAACGCATCCATTACTTTTTATTTTTAAGTATTCGGTTTATCTTACGAATACGTCGTGATAGTAACCCATATTTGCGCGGGGGTAAAATATCACGATTCTCAAGACCGTCTTGCAGGTCATTGAGTAATTTTGCACGCTCCCTTACAAGATGTTCATAAGACCAGCCTGCTTTGGGGGCATTCGGGTAATCGTCGTGTTTCCAAAAGCCATCAACGAAAACGTACTTTCGGCCTTTAACCGTCTTATGGGTACTACCTTTTCGGTAATGACGGCGCACGGCAGAAACTTTGTTCTTACCCTTTCGCAAATGTTTACTCACTGTCACCGACATTTCTTCGTCGTCTTGGAACCTTTACAGGTTCGGTTACTACTTCGGCCTCGGTAATCAAATCCTTACGGGTTTCGGTTTCGGCAGGAATCTCTTTCGTTGCGGGAGCACTCACACCGCCACCGAATAACTTGGCCAGTATACCACCACCGCCACTACTACCGGAAGCCGAACCAGTAGCTTCGATATTTACCGACAAACGTTCCCGGTTCAAATCCAACCGACTGAGGATATAACCGGATAACCGATCCATTTCACCGGAAAGGTTCGCGTCGGGAACACCTCCGTCGATTTTCTCAAACACCGATGCACGCTTAACACGCTCATACTGAGTGTTTACCAAGAACTCGTAGTATGCTTCGGGAGTGGAGGGTCTTCCGTCACCCCAGTCGATCCCGCAGGCATACCCCATCTTGTATAACGGGCACTTGTCATACATGTAACAAGTGTCACAGTTAATTCCGATACCGATGGTCTCGTTAATGGAAACTTTCTCACGGGATTGAACCTTAACGACGTCAAACTCCGGAGACCAAATATCCATAGGATGGATTTTGATATGTTCCAAAAAGTACTTCTTACATTCGAGAACATCGTCATCCTCGCATAAGCAACTGATACAGTCGGGGCAATCGCCTTTCTGAAAGAACGGACAAAGACATTTTCTGAGTTTATCAAAGTCTTCACCGGCCTCACGAATTTCGGCAATACGCTTTTTTGTTACGTCTTCGCTCATGGTTTTCGTGTATAGTGTGCAACAGTTCTGTTGTGGAGTTTAAGATTCGCCATGCGGAGAAACTCTTTACGGAAGCCCATCCAACCGAGCAAGTTCATGCGGTTAATCGGTTTTCGTTTTTCTTCACCAAGAACGTCATCCAAAGATACGCCAATTTTTCGATATTTCAAACGCCGGGATTTTCTTATGTACTTATGCTTGTAGTCGATGGTGCGAAAATTCTTACCGTCGTAGTCATAAGTGGTTCCATACCGAACACCTCCAAGCCACGTCGTAGAGTCCAGAGAAAAGAATGGGTAGTGCTTTACAATATTCATCTCAGTCCAAGCAAAACCGTGTACACGGACATTATGATGCTTGGCCATTTGATAAAAATGTGAAGCGTACTCTTTCTGAGACTGGTTAATCCCGACATACTTATATCGTTTACAGTACTGTCCAAAATGTTTTATAGCGTGCTTATCGTCAGTGTCGTTTTCGTGCGCCACATAAACGATCTGCAAACCAGCCTTTTCGAGAGGTTCGAAATACTTTCGGTTCCATTTATCGACCACTTCACGACCCACAATTTTGTCCAGATCGAGATTCGCGGCGACAAAGATTTTATCCTTATGCTTCCACAGCCAGTCAACGTACTCCTCCAAGTAAGGCAACCAATACTTTTCAGTATACATCTCATCTTTGATGACACCGGACGCCATAAAAGAGAACGCCCCGGAGTCCGTCATAAAAAGACCTTTCTCCTTGTGCAGTTTGTCGAGTACTCCATCGTAATACGGTAAACTCTTGCGCATATAGAAGTAAGACACAAGAATCTCTCGAATACCGAACTCTAACAACTGTTCAGTGTCGCCGGTAGAGGAAGCGGAGAAAAAAAGAACCGCTCGATTAACCTCTTTGTCGTAATAATCGGTGCGCCTTTTTAATGTCGGCATAGTATTTCGCAGAATAATCGCCACCGTCGTAGGAAGCGGTTTCTTTCATAAGATTCCACAACCGAACCTCGTCGATAGGCGTATCGAACAACTCCGGTTCGTAAATCCCGTTATTGATTAACGCGATCCCTCGGTTAAGACACGGGCGGCAAACACCACAACCGATCTCACTTGCAGAATCATAGCAGGACCGAATTTTCTGAATCCAGTCAACGGGCATACCTTGTTTCAGACACTCCGTCACCATCTCGGTTTTGGTTAGGTGTTTGTACGGCGCCGAGAAACTGAAATGCGTGTTCTCCCACCCCATGTCGCCGATGCAGTGTTTGTTCAGATGCCGGAACAAAGTAGTCAGTCTGCGAATAAATACGTCGTCCTTATCGGGAGCATTGTCGGCTTCGTTGAAACCGAAATAAACGTGTTGCCCGTACTGCATGGCAAGCGTCCCCAAAATAAGATTCCGGTAGGGCAGGTATTTGTTCTCCCGTTCGTATTCACCAAGAGGGAACTCGATCACCTTTAACCGATCCACGTAATAAGGAGGTAAACGTTTGAGGGCTTCAATCTCGCGTTCGGCGTAGGAGGTTTTCATATCTACGTACAGAAGCAAATCCGGACGAATCAACCACTCCTGTAACATGGAATCAAAACCACCTGAAAACAATAAAATCTTCTTTTCCATACTTATGCCTATTAAAAGAGAGGACCTGCCAACGAATCGGTAGGTCCTCAAAATCGTCGCAGGTTTGATTACGACCTCGTAGCGGTAGCGGCGGCACGGCCACGGCCTCCACTTCTACGACCACCACGCGCGGGAGCGGCGGCGGCACGACCACGGCCCCTTCCGGTAGCGGCGGTTCTTGCGGTTCTTGCCATAGTGGTAAGTTTTTTAAGTCCGGCAGGTATTCTTTTATAAAAAAGCGATTAGCCGTTAAAACCGCTGGTACTGCAAATGTAGATAAAAATTCTGAATCTCCAAAAAGCAGAACTAATTTTTGAGAAACAGAACCTTTAGCTCAATCGCAGTGATTTCGCCGATAGTTTGGAACGAGGGTTGCAGAGCGAGGATGATTCCTTTCTTTGCAAAGAACTTGTTCGCCAAAATACAGGCTTTCGTCGCTTGGTTGAGTGCGCCTGCACCGATAACACGAATCAGTATCTTTTTGGCAGGGTCATTCTGAAATGCAGAATGAATACTTCCAGCAAGTTTGTTCGCGTCGGTCGATGATTTGCACCTTAAAGTTACAGTGTTTGATTCCGTGTTAATTTCCATAGATACTCCGATAAAGGTTTTCGACCAGTTAACCTGCGCTACTACCAAGTAACTTTGAACTCTACAAAAATAGGTAATTTCTCGAATACTCCAAGAGATCGGAAAGGTTATTTTCTCCGACACTCACGGAGTTATACCCCATCGGCTTCTGTTACAGATTGTTGTATCGTATGAATTTTACCCAAATCTTCGGGTCGGATAACCAGTAGGTAGCCTTGTTCGCCTTTTTGTTTGATGGCGACAACCGGAATCTTCTTTTCGAACTTGGCCTTTACTTCGGTATCTTTGAACAACGACCATACAGCGGACTTCTGACGAACCTTACACTCAATATACAATGTAGGATGCAGGGAATCGCTATTGGTATTATGTCCACTGTTACTACCGGATAACGGAACACGTTTGGTCCCGAAAAATTTAGCGACTACTCGCTCGAAACTTTTCCACGTTCCGGAAGATGTTGCTCTATTAATTACAGAGCCATCGTTACGAATGCGAGGATTCCTAAATTTAGAAGCATCCTCAACAGGAATACGATGCCAGCGAAACCCAGAGGACACATTTGCTTTACCAATAGAACACCTCCATATAGTACCCAAATTAAACCCCATACTTTTAAGCTCTTTGTGAGAAAGAGTATCTATGTACTCTCCGGACAAAGAAAAACGTTGGTATAAAAATCTGGTTAATTTTTCAGACGCTTTGTCGGCTCGACTACCATAAGTAACATTGTATCTTCGAGTACACCACTCTAAATTAGATACTACGTTATTTGATTTATCCTCGTCTTTATGATTTACATCGGGGTACCCATTAGGATTAGGGATAAAGGCTGCTGCTACTAAACGATGAACCTTGTAAGTTTCAGTCTTATTCCCACGATAAAGGTGTGCTATTAAATAACCATCCTTATCAATAGATGGTTTTAATAATTGACTACGCAAATGACAAGTTTTTCCAGTAGTGTACTCAACATCTCTTTCCACAGAACGTATCTTTCCACTATCAGAGATTTCATAGATACCCTCATAATTGGGTATAGGAACCCAGCAAGTTTTGGAGGTTGGCTTGGTAACAACGACATTGTTTCGTCGAACCAGTTCTTTGGAAACACGTTTGCGCTTCAATAGCCCCGTAGAAATTTTCTTGTGCGGCATGATTCAATTATTTGTGTCTACCGCAAAGATACAAATTTCTACATAAATGCAAGGACAACGCCCAGCAAAACGGCAAGAGCTACCAAACCAAGACCGAGGACAACAAAGTCGGCGATCAAACCCTTATCTACATTATTTTTCATTCGAACAGTTTTTTGAGCATTAACGGCTCGGTCATTTCAAAGCGTGCCGCCGAGATTTGTTTTCGGGAAAATCCGAATGTAAGCATTCCCCTCCAGCATACCTGACCATACCGGTAGATACTCTCTCGTTGTTTCTCCGTAAGAGGTACTTCCTTACCGCGGACACCGAAAGGGTCATAGCCATCGAATAGAATCCAATCGTTGTGAATCTTAACCCAACCATTACTCTCTAACCACCGGTCCGGAGAGGTACAGTCATTGGGAAGCGGTGTCGGAATAATTCCTTTACTCTGCAACGCTTCCGAAATACGTGCGTGTAACATATTGGACACTTCTCCGTGTAATCCATAATAGTCACCGTTCGGAGCAAGCCATCCGGCATCATACCCCTCGGTAATATCAACGGGTTTAACGTCAAAAGATTCATCCGAGAGGATTCTCTCTGTTTCGAGATACCGTTTTAACCTCTCGTCGTAGTAGGAAAGATAAGCGTCGGAGGTGTCCCGGTCATGTTGTGACATCATCAGTACGCCGATACCTTTGTTCAGATCGACGACTTCTTCACAAACTTCGATCTTCTTACCACCGGAAAATTTGTCGGGAATCTTAGAAACTATCCGGTTATACAAAGTGAGAAACTCTGTATACTTGTCGAGGAAACCTCGAACCCCGGTAACAAGATAGCGCAAACCATTCAGATCGGCGTCATGCTCGAACAATTCTTTTGCACTCCCATCCCAGTAATACTTAATAAGGTCAGCGTATTTTACCTCCACTTCTTTCCGGACACCGTTGAGAGGCCCCATGTTGGCGGTTACTTCAAGCCAACTCTCAGCATCTTTCATAAAAGTAGAGTTACGAGATACCAACCACGCCACAACGTCAAATCCCGACGATTCTTCACTGGCAGGACGCAGAGACACTGTCTGTTCCTCGACATCCTCAGTCAGCACCATATCGCCAAAAATAATACTGAGGGCTTGGTCCTCGTTCATACCGGGCAAAGACTGTATAAGTAATGCGACCCCACCGTCGAGGTCGCATTGCTCTGTAAGTTTTTCACGGGCTACTGAGGTAAGGAGTTCACCGAATCCCTCACCAATAGAAAACTGTAATGATCCCATAGGATTAACTGTTAAATACTCCGCGACGTGTCAACTCCCTACTAAGCATCGCCAGCACGTTACTGAACGAATCGAGCTTACCGGAAAGAAGATCGCGGTATATTTCGGCTTCCTCCAACTTACGGAGTAATCCACTTTCATCGAGTTTAAGACGTGCGGCGGCTTTTTTCTCCGTGGCAGACATTCTACGGTTACCGACCATAACACGGTCCATTTCGAGGTCGCATTCAGACTTTATCTGAGCGTATGTTGCGCAGGCTTCCAAATGACGATCTTCGGTGAATTCCCGCCATGCGGTATAGCGGGCAATCATGTTGCCGAGTTCATCAGATGCAATATCTGCAATCCGTGTAGGCATTGTCGGCAAACCACCCTTAGGGGCAACGACTTCCGAAAACTGTTTTCGAAATAAGTCGAGCGGGTTAGTGACGCCCTCTACTTTCTTAGCGGGCATTTGGCTTCGGCTTATAGACTATCACAGTTTGGGCGTCAAAGTCAATGACAATTTCTCGACCATCCCATCTGTACCGATGTAAATCGGGTGAATCACCTGTATATTTTCCATACGCATAGGGTTTAATACGGTGAACAGCCATGTCGATTGCGTAACCCATACATGACCGGGAAACAAACTCTATACTTTGCAGGATGTTTTTCTCGTTGAATCGGCACCGATACGCTAAAAGCATTTTCTCGTATTCGTTGAGACCCTGAAAAACTTTTTCACCGCTTTCAAGGGTAGTTTGGAATCCGAGCAGACTGTCAACCTTTTCATAGGTAGCGACACCGACAAGTTCTTTCAGTGTCTTAATGTCGAGATTGACTTTCTTGGGTTGTGCGAATCCGGTAGCTACTACCAAAAGCGCAACGAGAATAAGAATAAATCTTTTCATAGTTTTATTGGTTAATGTCGTGATAAAGTTCTTTGTACTCATAATTCCCGTTGTCGTACCCATCAAATGATACGTTGTATGCTTTGAAATCACAGAGGGAAGCCAACCGGATATTACTGCGGGCAGTTACCACCTCAATGTTTTTATGGTGGTCTCCAATAGCCCCACGTAACGGCGACGCTTTAAGGATTCCAACAACGGACGGGTTACGGGGGTCCCAATAACCGAGCGTGTGCTCGTTATAGACCACAAGTTTAATCTTTTCCATGATGATTAAATTTGTCGAGAATTTAATAAAATCTCGATATTTTTACTCTTTGAAACAGTGCGTCCGATACGGACAGGCGAAAGCATTCTCACACAAAGCATCCGGACACGCACGTTTAGGTAACGTACCGGCTCCGACATGACTGATCGTACTGCTCATAATCTTATCGGCTTGTTCGAGCATCGGCATATTCAACGGCATAAGGAATTCTTTCATCGCCGAGGTATTCTTGTTAATGTACAGGTACAAGATTTTCGTCGCGCCCAATTCGCGGGCGTACAACGACGCTTGGAATTCATGTTTCTCGAACGGTTTGAAAATGGCACGCTGGTAAACCATGTCATTCATGGTCTTAATTTCGAGTACCACTTTCTCACCGAATACTTCATACCGGAATACACCGTCGGCCTTACCGTTTATGAAACGTTCCTTGCAAATAACCGGGACTTCGGCCTGTTCGAGAAAACCGATATTTAACAGAATATTTTGGATATATAGGTGATACCATGAACCGACATCAAACGTGCGTTGTAACGCACCGGAAACGGGCGAAATCGAAGCGTCACGGGGGGCGTTTTGGAGGTCATATACCAACGACCGCGGGCACGCACTTTTGAGACTGCTCGGATGGAATACTCCCTTTGCCCGAATATCGGGAGCCATGCACAAATTATACAGATCGAAGAATGCCCCGAAAAAATCCCTGCGGTCAAAGTCATCGAGTGCATCGAGCATCCGCTTGCACGCTCGGCGAATACCGATAACGGAAAAGGCTCCCACGGATATTTCATCCTTTTCGAGAGCTTTGTCGATAGCTTTTGTTACTTTCTGAATTTCGGTGTCGGTCTCCTTCCGGAGTAACCGCGCAATACTGGTTTTACGTGTACGTTTAAGCTCTGCCATTACTTATTATAGATTTGTGATCCCGGCGCGGTTCGAACGCGCGACCCTCAGATTAGAAATCTGATGCTCTATCCAACTGAGCTACGGGACCGATAGGGGGGGGGGTCACAATCCCACGAGTAACCGTACTCCCAACCCCTACGAGCAAATGCTCACACCTTACCCTCGGAACAAATATAAGGATAATTTTTCGGATTTTCAGATAACTCTGCTTGCAGTGTTTTTCATGGTCGCCTTTTTAATTACGCGACCCAGTGAGATAGCTAACGTGGAAAGGTCTTCGAGAATGACGAAATGCTTAAACATTCTTTCGGGTGGATAGCTATGGTTAATGCACACTTGCACAACGTTAAACTGCATCGCTTCTACCTTGTTCACCATCTCCCGAACGTGGTTCATAGCGGATTCACCGTGATAGCTTCCCGCGCACGGCGCACCATCGGAAAGAATAAAGAACAACACGGGAAGCTGAGTTTGTTTGCGTACCCGTTGAGCGACTTCGTAAATAGCAATACCATCACGGTTCTCACAGCACGCTCTCACGGAACCGAGCGCATATTTCGGAGAGTAGCCTTTCTCTCGGTAAACATGTAATTCCGTGGACCGACTGGTACGAATGTCTCCCGTATGACCGTAAATGAACAGTTCTACTTGCGGAATACTACCGACCGCTTCGTTAAGGAGAACGGCAGTGTCCCGTGCGGCCTCAATTCGTTCACCACTCATGGAGCCACTTTCGTCGATCAGAACACACACGGCGACGCGATCACTTTTCACTTCACCCTCACGAATGTAGACCGTGCTTACACCTTGAATGGCTTCGGCAAGTTTGTTCGTATCGAGAACGCCACTCCGCATACTGCGATGGATTAACTTGTACTCCCGGCAGTGTCCTCGAATAATTTTGGAGATAGCGGGAACATACCGACGAACCCGCTGGTGAGATTTCTCGTATCGTGACGCATCGGACGGAGCCGGAGTAAAATAGGTATCGGTGCCGGAACCGAGTTCGACGAGACCCTCACAAATTTCACCGAGCAAACCTCCCTTGTCCTTAACCGTTGTGGCCATATCGTCATCGCCGAGAGTTTTGGCTTCTTTACTGTCAGCGGTTTCAGAGCCGGTAAGTTTGGACAAACCCTCCAGCATTTCAGAAGCATCAGAAGCAATCTTACGGTCGAGTTCCTCGTCACCACAAGAAGAACCCATTCCTTCGGCATCAGTATCACCCTCCCCATAACTGGCTTCTTTACTGTCAGCGGTTTCTTTATCACGGTAGAAATCGCGGATAACCTCGTAAATGCGTTTGGCGGCGTCGAGAGCGGCTTTCGTAGAATCGGGGAACGGCAGGAGTATCTCCTTAATCTTTTTCAGATAGAAACCGAACCGTTCGAAGTCTTCCTCTTTCAGATATACCGGATAACGGATAATTCTGAGAATAAGGTTGAGCAACTGCTCGGCATCAGTCTTTTCGGCCACTTCGTCGATCATACCAGCGTCCAGATAGTACTGGTCGAAATAGTAGTACCGGGACTTCTCCAAGAACCGGGCGAAACCGGGTTTCGTCTCACCAAGTTTCTCCTCGATACGTTCGTCCTCTATGATGTTCCACAAGGTATGGATGATCCGCTTGTTGACACCGAAATCTTCGGGTTTAGTCGGAGTGGTATAGAGAACGTGACATCCCTCGTGAATGGTAAGTCCCATAAAAATATCGAGTTTGGCACCCACGGTCAGCGTCTTGTCATCGAAATACTCGGTACAGACCGTAACCGTCTTTAAGTCGGTAGCACTGTCTCCAGTACGAGAAATACGCAGGCGAACCTTTCGGGGGAGGTTCATAGCCGTCAGCATTTCAGAAGCCAACGTATAACCGCGGCGAATCAAATCCTCCTGCGTAGGAGATTCCAGAATGTACGTTGAGTAGTCGGCCCCGGCGTCGAGAGTGTCCTCCCAACCAACACGGTCTTTGTCACTGATCCGAATGAACGTTTCGCCGTCACGATCAAACCAATCGCGCATCAAATCCTCGATCTCTGCACGGGTCATAAACGGGCGTTCCATACTACCGGCTCATTATAAGTTTGCGAACGATACCGCGTTCACCCTCGGAATCAGTTCCCTCGTACAGCGGCAGGAACGACAGCTCCATAGCCTCCAAGGGAGACCAACCATCCCGGATAAGTTCAGCCGCCATAAGGGATTCACGGGTAGACATGGCGTGACTGAGTTCGCCCTTGTCGAACGTGGTGCGAATCTCCGAGCACACAAGAGAAATCTTGCGGGCATGGTCGGGCTTAATGTCGCATCGTTTTACGAGAAGCTGAACCTCGTCGGTTTGTGCCAAATAGGAGAGCTTCATTGCAAAAAAGCGGTTCATCAGTGCACGGTCCATAATCATAGTACCCGTGTATTCAGCACCGATATTCGCTGTTGCAATAAAACAGCACTCCGGATGCACGCGAATAGCACGCATATCCTTACCCCCGGCAATTTCGACAGGCAACGAACGGCGCGAATCCAAGCACGGGAAAAGAATGTTATTAGTTGTTACGGGGGCGCGGGAAAGCTCGTCGAGCAACACCACACCGGGTTTCTGAATGTCCTGCGTGAATTTGGCATAATCGAACACCGATATGCCGCCCTCCTGCAATCGGTGAACACCGAGAAGCCCGGAAACCGGGTCGTACATGGACCCCATGTCGTAAACGGAGCATTCCACACCGAGTTTCTGACATGCGAGCATTACCAGTTCGGTTTTACCTGTTCCAGTAGGACCGAGAAGCATGGTGTTAACCTGATTCTGAATGTTTCGGATAAGCAAGTACCATTTTGACTTGTCCGTGAAGAACCCGTCGTTTTTGATGGTCGGAGGGTTGAACCGTTCGTTCTTCATCAACCGACCGAGGTAACTCCGGGCGGAGGTATCTTTGTCAACCGTTTCGGGTTCCTCCATAACCCCGATAAAGTCACGGTACGCGGCAACCATCTCCTCAGTAGGACGGTGATCGTCGCTGATAAACCGGGGAACATTCATCGGGTACATCTTACCGTCCTCGACATCGAGGTAACCCGCTTTGGGAATAAGCGAGGTAACTCCGTAGATGGTTCCCATAGGATATTCAGAACGAATATCCCGGTCTACTTTAACGTTAACCGTAGTGTCAACGGGGGTTCCGTCATCATGGGTTTGTTTGGATAATGCACGAACACGAGTGCGTCCCTTGTCTACAAGGGTTTTTACAAAATAGTACTTCATCTTAATGTGGGATTAAGTTATAAATTTATTGAACGTAAACAAATATAAGAATTAATTTTGAAAGTTCCAAATACCTAATTTTTAGGGCTTTGCACGATTTATCTTATCCAAAAGATAAAGTAAATCGTCATAGGTGAGTACAGCAAGACTGTCTTTGGACGTCTCGAAATCCACTACAAAGATAGGGATTTTCGTAGTAGAGCATTTCTTTCGCAACTTACGCCAGTCAGAGAGTTTCAGCGAAAAAGATTCCTTATTAGTTGTCTTCGCCTCAACTTCACAGAAATCCGTAAATACGTCATTTTGGCCAAAGGTTGCCCCGGAGTTAATCGTCGTATGCCCACGTAAATCCTTAGCGATACGACTTTCCTGTTTCTGCGAACGCGAACGAGTAGTAGGGGAACCGTTAAGGAGTTTTTGTGCATATTTCGGCAATCTACCATAACTCATAGTCTACATGTTTAAGAATCTCAGAATCGGGTAATCCTATAAGTGACTGAATAGATTTATGCGCTTTGGTGATAAACTTATCCGGTTTATGTTCATTTATCATCGTCTGAGCGCGGACAAGAGATTCCTCCAAAAGGTCGGAAAGAGACCTCCGAAGATCACGGGTGCTGTCAAAAATAGGACACTGATAACCCCATGTCGAGGACATCATCTCAACGTGACCTTTCCAATATCCGTTAATCATAACGAATTTGAAAGCAAGCTCCCGACAACCTTCCCCGCGGAAAGTTATCCGTAACGGATTGGTTATTACCTTGAATGAATTAACCGTCATTTGTCGGGGAAGCGTTGTCCGAATAAACGGGATGAAAACAGGCTCAATCATGATACTTGTCCAAAAGATACTTGGCCTGTTTGTACACCGCTTCCTGTTTGATAAGCGGAAGCACCTTGGAAAGATCGTCGAGCATTCGGACCAGTTCACCCATAGTAGGGACGACTTCCTCAACAATCTCTTTCTCGGCGCGTTCGCAGGCAATACGAGCGTTCACAACGCTAACCAGTTGATACCCGGCGTCACCGGGAAACGCCACCGTCTCCAAGTAGCGTTCGGCTAATTTACTTTTCATAGTATTTTTGTTGAATGAATCTTCGGATTTTGAAAAAGTGGAAAAACGCATACCACACTGCCATAAAAAGTTCTCGGTAGTGGATTACGATAAGTTGTTCGGTATACCAGCAGTAGTCTTTACCGATACGAAATCTTCTGTCAGAGACTTTCCCGAATGAAGTAGCATCCCGATTATTCGGAATCAAACAATGTCGCCGAACGACCATTATTCTCGTATAAAACATAACCTCCAATCGTTGGAGGTGTCCGTTTATGCGCTGAGTGATGGAAAGATCAGCCATACAAGAAAAAGCATAAGAGTAGCTACTACTGACAAAAAGAGTACGAGAATCCAGTAGAAACGGAACGTCATCCAGCGGAACGAGGTCAGTCTACTGCTGGTAGCATAGAGAAAAAGGGTCACGATAAAGATTATCACCCAATAACAGCCCAAGGATGCCATCTTTTATTGAATAATTCGGTTACAGTTGCCTTGTGGAATCCTCCAGTATTCGGGAATTCCGAAAATTTATCGAACGGACACACTATCCAGTCATGTCCGTCAGTAAAGAATTGATTACGGTCTGTATTGTCTGCTATGGAAGCGATCGCCTTAAACAAGGCAACATTCTCACCGCAGTCGATATAACCGGTATCTTCATAGAGTTCGGGATGTTCCTCACGTAAATTGTCATCGAAAAACTGAACCTGCGGACCACGTTTGTTCTCCATAGCCGCAATAAGTTTTCCCTCCGAGTAACCGGATTCTATCTCATAACCCAGCGAAAGCAAGTAATTAAATAACAGCTTTCGAACGCGGTCAGCATTATGTGTGGCCGGAATCTTGCAAATGCACGCTTCTGTAAACATGATTATTTGTGTATGAAATATTCGGTCGCCGATTGCACGAAAATATAATGAGTCTTTGTTGAACGAGTCTCAGCCTCGTACAAGGTAGGATAATTCAAAGAGAGCGCCGAATACAACTCCGGCAACTCTCTTTTTATTTTACGTCTCAACCACTCCCAAGAAATCTTACGGGAATGGCGAAAAAGTTCTTGGCATTTTTGCGCATCGAATGTTACGCAAGTACCATCGAGATACATTAGTAGGCTTTTCCGTGAAGCGCCTCTCGACTGGCGTTGTACTTCATCTTGAGTTCGACATGCTTCTCGATGTCGATGCCCAGCCAACCGCACGTGTCCATAAGACGGATAAACACGTCGGCGAGTTCATCCTCAACCGTGTCTTTTACCCAGTGCTTGAAAGACCACTCGTCCTTGACGGCGTCGAGATTGGCAGTACACCGACGATGCTTGCGATCAGCCTCCAACGCTTCACCGGCCTCACTCTGCAACAGAGCGACCTGCTTGGCGAAAAAGACGTGGCGGAGAGTTTCGTAAAGCTGTTCAGCGGTTTCTCCGGTGGAACCATTCTTTACAGCGTCGCCCAGTCGGAGTTCGTCTTCGTGGAATTTGTGGTCAACCGCATTCTGATGCGCGGCGTCCCGGTATTCATTCAGTGTCATTTTCTTTTGATTTTATTCGAATTTTACCTTTGGTTTCTTCTATTTCGAACTTACAGTTCTTGCACACTCGCCTAACGAGTTTTTCAGAAGTTCTTACGGCGTTCGCATAATAGTTATCGCCGGGAGGGACTTTAACATGTTTCTTGTGGGTCAGCGCAAGATAGCACAACTTGCGCAAATCTTCGGAATCCACTAATGAGAGGTGTCGCATAGCTGTTCGTCGAGTTGTGCCTCAATGTCCTTGATAACTCCGCTGGAGACTACCTCGTCAACAAAATTATCGAGACCTTGCACACGTACATCTTCATAAATATACCATGCGCCCTTACGCTCGACCACACCGAATTTCATGGCCAAGTCAATAAGTTGGCTGTTAACATCGGTCTTGAACGCAGGCACGACACCATCATCCACAAAGGCGTAGTAGAAATTGCCCTTGCGTTTATTGACGCCGACCTTGTTTTTCACGCACTCGATCACAATATTCTGTCCGGTAACAATGTCCCCGACATCGGTTTTACCTTGAATTGCTTTGAGTGCCTTGAACTTAACCGATAACGTTTTTGCACGGGCCAACTGGTCACCGTTGCGGATAACCTCCGGATCACCATAGACCACTCCCGTCTTCTGATACAGTGAGTTAATGTAGAGAAGCGTGGCTTCCTTGTTCGGGTTGGCATTCATAGCGGCAAGAAACTTGCGGAATGCCTTACTCCAAAACCGTGCGCCGGAGGCCATTTGGTTAGCCTCCATAGAGTTCTCCATCTCGTCATCAGTACCGACCGCGGACAAGCTGTCAATCATAACGAAGCTGACAAGCTCGTTGGAAAGCATCGTCTGAACGATGTCCACCATGTTAGTCAGCAAGGGAGGTCTGATAATGATAAGACCCTCGTTGTCGATACCGAACCGTTCCCCCCAGTCGGGAGTGTAGGTAGCCTCGACATCCACCAGCGCCACATACCGATAAACGGGCGGATTCTTGGGATGATACCCTTTACGGAGCGTATACCCCGTAATAGTTTTCATCTCACCGTCACCCTCATACGTGAAAGAGGTGAAAGCGTTCTCCTCATGGTTGGCCCAATCGTAGTGCTGGAACTTTGCAATAGCATCGTACCCGCAGTAACTTTTAAGCGAACCGTTAGGTCCCACGTGCTCTATGATTCTACCGATAGGGAATCCTCCGGTAGTTACATAGTTGTACATCGGAACAACGCATTTTATCTTTCGACAGTTAGGCAACTTATCCGCAGTGTGAATGATCCCGACGCCCATCGTATCGGTAAACTTACCGAGCATAGCGGCGAGACTTGATTTTTCTGCTTTTTTAGCCATTGATAATGTCTGTTATTGTTCGAGTAATTTCTTCGGCGACCATATCAGCGGTTACGTCCGGAAACAGAATTTCATCCTCAGCATATTCGAGGTACTTCTGTTCCAGAATTTCATCGTCATCCATACTTTCGTCGATAGGTACGTCTTCATCGGAATCATAATCCGGAGAGGTATAGAAATAGTCATCCAGCATCATAGTATTCCGCTTAATAGTGAGTAGTCGAACCGATAAGGCAGGCTGGGCAGATCGTCGTCTTTCATCTCAGACCAATTCGTGATGATCTTACCATCGACCAGCATAGGCACGCTCAACTTAACGGCGTTCTCCATACTGTCAATAATAATTTCCTGCGCACGCATCATGTCTGATATTCGAGCCTCAACCAGCACCTCGTCATGCACCTGTAAAACCAAATGCGCGTCGATACCAACCTCCTTGAAACGTTTCGCCATTTTAATCATGGATAGCTTCACCATGTCAGCACCGCTACCCTGCACAATCGTATTTACCGACTGACGCAGTGCCTTGAAATAAGCGACATTGTTACGCTCATAAGGGCTTTTGGTAGCTTCGGGCAATCGGCGAATACGTCCGAAGATATTTTTGACATACCCGTTACGTTTGGCAAAGTTCTCCGTTCGTGTCTTCCATGCGGCGAAACCACTATACGTCTTCATGTAGTCAACCGAAATGATGCGGTTAGCTACACTTTCGGAAACGTTGATAGTTTTAGCCAACTTGGCAGGACCCATACCATAGAGTACACCGAAATTAACGACTTTGGCACCCTTACGGGAAATGTCCAATCGTTTGGCAACGTCACCGTGTGGGTCTTCGCCATTACGGAATACTTCCAAGAAGTGTTTATCCTGACTGACGTGAGCCATCACACGCAGTTCCAGTTGTGAGTAGTCATAATTGAGAAAAACGTACCCCGGACGCGGAACGAACGCTTGCCGAATAGGAAAATCGTGATTGTTCGGCTGGTTTTGCAGATTAGGGTTCTGCGATGAGAAACGACCCGTTTTCGTACCGTTCGAATTAAGATCGCCACGCAGTACATTGTACCTGTCAACCAACTCCGGAATAGACTTGATATAACCGGAATCAATTTTCTGAACCTCGGAGTATTCGACCATGTACTCCGCGATTTTATAACCGCGGTCAGCCAACTCCTCCATAGTATCGGAATCAGTACTGCGCCCACCTTTCTTCGTAGTTTTAAGTACGGGCAATTTCAGAACGTCGTAGAAAATCTTCTGCTTCTGTGGTGCAGATTTGAGGTTAAAGACGCAACCAGCTTCTTCGTAGATAGCCTCGGTCAACTCATTGATCTTCCGTTCAACCACTTTCTCCATAGACTTTAAGAACGGAACATCTATAACGACACCTCGTATTTTCATGTCTCGGAGAATGTTTACCAACGGCATCTCGATATTGTTCAGCACCCACAGTGCATCAGCATCGAGCTTAGGTCGGTAATAGTGGTATACCTTGGTTTCCCAGTAGGCGTCCTCGCAAGCATACGTGGCAAGAAGCTCCAGTAACTTATCACCGTCTTGAGACCAGTTGATACGAGACCATTTCCACTGTCCCTTTTTAGCAGGGGGGAAAGCCTCATTGCACTTTTCCTCAAAAGTAGGTTTTGCGTAACCGAAATCTTCCAGTACTCGTTTCTCCAACTGCATGTCCAGTTCCGGGTCATACAAGTGAATCATCGTAATAGTGTCGGCGAATATCTTGCAACACTCATCTTTGATTCCCTGCATTTTATTGACCATGCTATCAAACTTGGTATTGTGGCCAATCATACGAAACCGGGGAAACTCCTCATTGCAAATACCGACCAGCTCCTTTACGGAAAGGCCAGTGGAGAAAAAGAAGTCTACCGGACAGAAGCATGAATCGTGACCCCTTTGATGCAGAGCGATTCCCAGCGGAATACAATCGTATTCGAGACCAGTAGTCTCCCAGTCCCATGTCAGCAAACCATCGTCTTCCAACTCGTGGAAATACTCACGAAGGTCTTCAATAGTTTCGATCAACCGACCGGAACCTTTGGGTAGAGATAATAAACGCATACTTTCTAAGTTAAAAGTGGGGAGCGCTTGGCTCCCCGTTCGTTACTCGTCAGAACTGGAGTAGCCACGCTCGTCGATTTCGTCCTCCGTAGGCGGTTGACAGAGTTCCTCAGCGATAGGAGTTTCCTCTTTCCACTTTTTCGGAACCATCTTGTTGTCGTCCTCGTCGAACGCAGGCTCGAAATTGTACGACGTGTCGGTACTTGCACCCGAACGGGTAACTTCCAGTACCATTTCGGTCAGCTCCTTACCGCGACGATCCCGAATGGCCTTGAGCTGGTTGGCGATGGTAGCACCGACCTTCCAGAGTTTTTCCACGGGTTTGTCATGATTGAACTTTCCTTTCTCCTTGTTCCACGTACCGCGGTAATCGAGAACCTTGAACGCGGCACGCCACGTTTGTTTAACGCCCTGTGCGCAAAGAACGCACCGACGCTGGGTGTTCAACTGACACGGCACGACCGTGAACCGACCTCCCTTGTCACGAACGCTGTGGGCGTCGTAGCAGTAGGGTTCATCCTGCAAAAACTGAATAATCGCGGATTCACCGTCTTTGAGGTAGAAGTCCCTCACTTGGTTTTCCATCGCATCTTTCTTCTCAGCGATTTCTGCTTGGCGGCGTGCAACTGCACCCCAACCACTCGACTTGCGAGGACTTTCCTCACTCGTCCGGCTCCTACGCGGAGCACCGTCTCCTCTTGTGGGCATAGACTTAAAAAATTTTTGGCATTGTATTGCCGGTTAACTAATATAGTTACATCGGACACGTAGTCCATTATGTATAAATATACAAAATATTTTTGATAAAACCAAACACCTAATTTTAGGGTGCTTTTTTCGGAATTATCTTCAAAGAAGCCCGTGCTCGAATACTGAGAGGTAACCACGGACGCTTCTTTTCGGTTAAGAACTCGACCTCAAAATACTTATCGAAATTTTTAGCAAGTTCACCTTTAACAGCATCCAAAATATAGCGTTTGGCGACATCACGGCTAACCTCGTCAGAGATACTACCCAACATAGGTAACTCGACATCCATGTTAAGTACTAACGGAGTGGGTTCGAGACGACCAAAGTCCATGTCAACACGAGGATAAACTTCCGTGTCGCCGAAGAATTTTCCTGCGTCGATAACCGGAGGTGTTATTCCAAGAGCAGGGTCTTTGGCAGTCATCTCACTTGGCGCCGGAGGGTCCAGCGAGGGAAAGTACTCCTCCGGAAAAGCATCACACGTAAGGGCATAAAGTCGTTCCTCCGTAGTATCACTATGAATCCGAGCAAAATGAACGGTATAATAATCCTTTACGGTATACCGTCCGATAGTACCGTGTTTTATCTCAAAAGGTTCTGCAACAAAGATAGCGACATACCTAATAGCAGGAAAATTAGTCTTAATTTCTTGACCGAATTCCTCCAAATAACTTACGTCCACATCTCCGTCAATCCGATAAATTCGCAGATGGTCACTCGCTGAACTAAGAATAATCGTAGATCGAGAACGCTTAAATAGCATCGTTTCTCCGTTTTAATTCTCTCCACACTTTATCGCGCATCTCTATATAACCATCAATGTACATGGCCATATAAGTTGAGTACTCGGCATAATCCGTAGCGGCTTCGAAGCATCGTTTCCACACACCGCGGCGACGGCATTCACCGGGGTCCTTGGTTGTATACGGAATTAACCGGACATCCGTATGCGGACTTATCAACCGATAGGCTATTTCAGTAGCGCGTCTACCGGCTTCGTCATTATCGAATGCCAGAAATACCGTTGAAAACTTGGATATTTTCTCCACCTGCCACGAACTGAGATCAGCACCGAGAACAGCGGTAGCATTGTACCCGTGTTCATACAACCGCATGACATCCGAATACCCCTCGACTACTATCACGTAGTCAAAGCTCGTATCGTAGTTGTACAGATACTCCTTTTTATTGAATCCGGGATTATTCTGCACAATACGATCCGGAATTTGTTTACGGCGTTGATACCCTTTCAGAGAATCCTCCCAGTAAAACGGAATAATCATCCAACCATCGAGTGTTTCTCCGAGTTTGAAATGACGCAACGTAGATGGCTTGTACCCACGACTAAGGAAATACGTCGGGGGTTGCATCTTCCACACAATGTCGAGGTCGAATTCCGACTTGGCTTTCTTACTTTCGAGAATACCGGACAGATTGACCAGCTCTACCGCATCGAAGTAATTGACACCCAACTCCCGCGTCAGTAACCGGATGGCACTTCCCTTAGCCCCGCATGAAAAGCAATTACCTGTAAGGATGTTGTCTTCGAGAGCAAAACAATGATAAATAGGTACCTCAGCACAATAGACCGTCGAAAGAATCCCAGTAAAAATAACGCCTGTTACCCGATAGCGATTTCGAGTGTACTTCTTGTGAAAGGACATAAACCGTTCTCTTTGGTCTGACCGGAGGAAAAAAGAAGCGTCGAGATTCTTAGTATTAATAGTCATCTTATGAACAAGAGAACCGTCTTTAGAGTACCCCTTCCGGAATTGACTTTGTATCGAACTTGTTGAAACACCCAGCTTAAAAAAGGCTTGCCTACAAAACTCCAAGTCTTCGGCACGACTGGAATTAAGTATCAGTATTCCTTTCTCAGTTATACAACCATCCGTGGCGATGTATCCAGCCAAAAACCCACGAAGATATGAAAGATCAGCGGATAACAAAGGCAACTCTTTGAAAGAACCTCCGCCACGTACATCATAAATACGGATGTACCGTTCACCAGTACCTCTTACTTTAACACCACGATTCTCAGTGGCACTAAAGTAAGAAGCCAACTCCATCTTGTGTCCATGAAGATTAACCAAAGTTTTAATACGCTTTCGACTTCGATCAGTAGTTCCATCCCCAAAGACAATTCCATGCCTGATACCAGCGTAAGACTGCTCGGTCTCTTGAACATGGGCAAAATCTACGGACTGTAAATAATGACCCACTTTAAGTTCTGAAGTTGTTAAAGTTGACTTTACACCTTTAACAAACCATCTATGACCGCTTGTGGCACGAATAATCTTGGAAAGACCATCCTTTGTAAGATGTATCTCCCAAAGAAGTTGTTTCCCATATTCCTTAAAAGAGGCATCCACAAAAGTACCATTCGAAGTAAGAACCTTAACGGTTCTCCCGGATAAATCTTTTATCGAAAAGGTACCTTCACTGGTAGGAACACGAGTTTCCCCGGCGAAACAATGATAGGCTCCGATTTCGGGATTAAGGAAAAATGACATCCGACCACTGCCGTCAGTATGGTTCTCTCGAAACGGACACATACACCGTATCTGACCGTTGGCCATACGTGTAGGTTCGAAATCTTTGAGAACATCCAAGAGGTCCATGACTACTTTTTGGTTTTCTTGGTTATTTCGTCGAGGACCTCACGAGCACTTTCAATACTCTCCGAGAGTGCCTTAATACGTGTGGTGTTGCTATTCGTAGTGAGCACCTGCTTCTGCATCGTGGAATGAATACCGGGCAACATCTTGTGCAAGGTAGTAAGAACCTTGACTAAGGCAATATTATACCGCGTGTTGGCCACGACTGCATTATACAGGCGTAACACACCCAGTACCAGTACCGCAAACAAGAGCAGGAATACCCGCAGGTATAAGTCGATACGGTCTCCACGAAACAGCGGTACAGTAACCCACGCAATAATAAGCACAACACCAACCACGAGGGTTACAGCCAAGAGAATCTCGGCTACTGAAAAAGAATGCTTGTTTTCCATAACGGTACGATTAAGGGGATTTTTGCATGAAATTCTTCGACGAGCCGACCGATATTCGCATTCTCTTTCGTTTTTCGGTCGATGAAATGTTGTACCAATCCCTCGTCGGTGTATTTGACTTTTCCGGCGTCAACAACTTTCGGCGCACAACTGGCGCAGGAGGACATCTCGAACACCCACCGAATTTGAGGAAAGTCGGTACGCTGGCCAAGACAATACTTAAAGCCCTCGTACCAAAATACCTTGTCGTAGACCACCTTTTGAGTAAGCCACTTGTTTCCTAAGAAACGATAGGTGAAAAATTCACCTTTTTGGTCGATTAATTTAATTTCCATATCAGACAATCGAGACCTAATGACAGTCCCTTATTTATACGTTCCCAATTACACTGATGCTTGACACAAAAATCTCCGACACGTGTAGCGAAATAATAACGCTTGGCCTCGATAAATTTGTATGCCTCTTTCAGTGCTTCTTCAACAGTAGGATAACAATATCCAAGTAGATTTGCACCACTCTTAACCTCCGAGACAGAATAAAATTCTGGGTTGTTAATATCGTGATGCACGAGGAAGCTCCACCCAAACAGCGTAAAGCGACCCACGACAAACACCTCCGTATACTTCCGGCGACGTATAGAAATAACTCCGATACCACAGACCGCCTCATACTTAAAAGACTTCCGGTCTTGTGGAGGTAGGTTCGGTTTCAGCATCTTTAGGGGAAAGTTTTACGGACACATCCATTTTCTCCAAATTATTTTGGAACAAAAACAGTGTTCCGGGTGAGACACGACGACCCTTAACGATCTCGCAACCGATTTGATCGTAAAATTTCATGTCCGCATCTTGGAACATACGGATGGCAATATCGGAATCCTGCACATAAGAACCCGAATAAGCAAAGTCATCCTGACCGGAAAGCGCATCGCGCGATCCCCCCTTACCAGTACCCCTGCGGAGCTGGGTAGTGTTGATGATAGGCACTTTGTTGTTCTTGGACAATCGTTTCAGATTTCGGGTAATATGCGTGATCTTCTCCCAACCCTCCGGGATAGACGGCTCCATAAGATAAGAACCATCCACGAATATCACGCACGGATTATACAGTCCGATATTGGTAGTCAGCTCGTCGATAGTTTCGCAACTGTAAATGATTCGAAGCGCCGACGGAGCGTCTTTGAGTTCGTCCAGACCATGATAGTAGCGACTTTTCTCCCTTTCGGTGAGTTCACCTTTTTGGAACCGCTCATAAGGCAGGCGGAAATTAATACAGTCGAAACGTTCTTTCAGTTCATCCTCCCCGATCTCATTCGATACGAAAAGAATGTCGCCGACGGACATTCCCTCACTGCGTAATTTGAGCACCACCTCGTTGAGCTTCCTCGCAAGGTGAACGATCAGCCACGTGTTATGCGTAACCGTAAAATCCGCGAGACAGAACAGATGATCCCCGTCTATGGTAAACCCATAGTAGTCATCAACCACGTCTTTCTCAACCACGATTCCAGTGTGCAAGACATTTTTAACCTGCTTACGCGGAGTACATTTCTTTCGGGTAATACGAACCGGAATATCCTCAACCCCGTCACCTTGTATAACCATTCGGTGATAGGGAGTTCCGTCCACGTACTTGAGATTATGCGAGACATAGAATCCCAAGGTTCGACACAACAGCATAATGTCATCTGCGAGCGCGTCACTCTTTTGAGTTATTTCGATACAGTTATCAGTGGTGTACCCGTCAGTATCGACAAGACCGGCCAATAATCTGAGACGATTCTCAACAGAAGTAAAGATAAACTCCTTGGGGATATGTTTGAATCCCGGATTCGAAGAACCCCTTGTTTTGAGAAGATTCAACTCCCGCATCTTACGAGCAAGCGTTTTACAATTCTTAAACCGATACAATCCAGTATCGACATTCTGCAAATACCCTCCCATAGAGATGGAGTACTTATGCAGGAACCTTATAATTGGTAAATCGTAAGAGGTCACCGTAAGTTCACGAGAGGTACCACCTCCAAGCCATACACCCAAAAAGTAGGGATCAAAGGGTACCTCACTCTCAGAAAAGGTCATACGAGGAGCTTTGTACCCCTTAGCCTCTTTTCGAAATTTAGCGGAGCGCCTGTAATACTCGGTAATGGAGACATTCTCAGTAACCCACGAAGTTTCTCTCCCCAAGTACACACGTTTACCGTCTACGGTTCTTCGCCGTGAGTAAACTTTGGGAACAGCCAAAGACAGTATGTGACTTTTGTTGACACGATAGTCCATACCTTTGACTTGACGAACCCAATACATCTGTTCACGACCACGCGCCAAGGACAATACTGTTCGAGGAGTTCCGTCGGGACCCATAAGTTTATCACCAACCACAATGTCTTCGACATTCTTAACCGAAAGATCGGCCATAAGAATAGGAGTGCCTTTACCAAGACATTTACCTAAACCAGCGCGTCCACCGATAGTGATAAGGTCGGTCTCCCGATAACCGTACAAAGTACTGTCCAGATCGGGTTCTCCCATACTCAGATACGTGACACCCTTTGTGCGCACACGATCTTCATACATTCGCTTACGTTTGTCGGTATCGTCGGAGTACAGGGAATCCTTGGTCTCCATCCCGTCGTTGGTAAGGGAGGAAACCAATTCGCGCAGGTCTTGGAGTTTTTCGAGAGGGTCCGCTTTAAGACCGCGGACCACTTTAGGCACTTCTTCGGAAATACGGGCGAAAATAAACCGTTTGCGGACTTGTTGCAGGTAGTAGGCAGGTCGGGCATCAACCGAGGAAATATCCACGTCGAATTTGTCACAGTACGCCTTAACACCGATGAACTCACCGCTCTCCTTATAGTAGTCGAGAATAAACCGATGTTGAACCACCTCGGAACCATCCAACCACCTCCGGTTGATCTGCGAGAGGACTTTCAAATCCCCCCGCTTGACCACCGATAACAACAGTTTTTCACCATCAGTCATAGAGCAAATTCTTTAAGCGTTTCTGAATAACGGTTTTTCGGTAATCGTTACCTCGAACCAATACCGAAATAACCGCTTCATTGAGCAGGGAACCAACATCCTCGGAGAACACCTTTCGCACGTTCTTAGGGTCGGTGTTGGACGTGATCCATACGGGTTTGTTCATCTGAACACGATACCGCAGGACACTCTCGATCACACGTTTCACCAAATCCGGCAACGGTAAGGGATTCCCGTCAGCATCGACATTCTTACCGAACTCGTCAATACCCAAGAAATCCACTCGGCAAAGCATGTTCTGAAAAGCGTCACGCTGTTCATCGGAATACCATGTTGCCGTAACGTGGCTAACGATGTCATCCATAGAAAACACCCGACACCGATATTTCTTCTCGATGAAAGTAATGAACGCCGTATTCATAAGGTGGGACTTTCCTGTACCGTTGGCTCCCCATAAGTACAGACCGACACCCTTACGGATCATTTCATCAGCTCTCTCGATATAACGAACAACTGCATCCAGCGCATCGGCATCATTGGTAAATTCGTCTACGGTTTTGTCATGCCATGCGCACTTGATACCGCAGTCCAAAAGATATTGTCGTTTCTTGTCCATCAGAATCCATCGCTTTCAGTTTCGGCGTCACGCATGTAATCCTTACTACCGGACCCCTTTGTGAGTGCACCGAAAATATCGTCCTTAATGACAGCCACCGTCGTAAGTGTAGGAACACCCTTACGGCGATACGCCGAGAAGTTAAGCACACCCTCCACAAGTATCGCAAAGGTAGTGAATTTATCGTATGCCTTTAACATGTTACTGGTCTGATAATACTCGACCTTGTTTCGAAAAAGATACGATTCACCGCCAGTGAACATCTCATAAAGAAATGTGAAAAACGTAGTAAAGTCGCTGGGGGTCATTTTGTCGATACCCCGGTCAATGAAAGTATTTATCTGCTCGGCGATATACCTGCCGCGACTGCGGCGCAATGCCGAACGGGGAGTTTCGAAAGTCTTAATCGCTTCCCGTAACTTGGCGATAGCGGCATCAGCCAGTGAGTTCTTAATGTCGAACGGAAAAAACCGCATACCACGAATCTCACCGACATAAATATGTCGTTCCTCGTCAAAGAAGATAAGACCTTCCTCATAAAGAGCATCCAGCGCATTGTCGATCTCGTCACCGCTCCACGAAGCGAAAAAGTCGGCGAGGTCATCCTGCAAATGTGCGAATACCGCATACTTGGTGTCATCCCCCTCCATTTTATAGGGAACGACATTCGACAGTAACGCGAAATAAAGCAGACGCTTGAATTCGACGGTATCGCACACCGCATACTCTTTGCGAAGTCTCGTTAACCCATTCATTACTTACCGTCGAGTTCTTTCAGTTGAACCTCCAGCTCCTCGGTTACGATGGCATCGGCCTGTTCGATGGTGGTCTTAATCTGAACGATTTCCTCTTTGGTAGGTGAGATAGGGAGAGTAACCCCGACCGTGACTTTCGCACTCTCGTAGTTACCCATATTTTTAGTGAGTGATTTCTCGTAGTAGACCGTGCATCCGGAATCACGTAATTCCATAACAGGGTCAGTGGTTTTTTTAATTGCTGGCATATTTACTCCTTTCTTCGGCGAATAACCGATTTAACTCAACCCGCAACTCAGCGGGACACTTGACATTTCCCGGTATTTTGGCGATCAGCGGGGCGATTTTACGCACGAAATTAACCGGGTAATAGCGCACGTCGTCAATGTACAAAACCGCACCGGGAAGAATCTCTTGGCGTTCGTATCGTTTGATCGTGCAGACCGATTTTCCGACCATATAGGCAAAACCCGATACCGAGGTAACCTCGATAACTTGTCCGCCAACGGTCACCTTCTTACTCGGTTTCATGGAAACGTTTCTTGACTTTCACGGAAAACGCATACGATTCTTTCTGAACGTAGAGCTTGTTCAGCAGATCAACCGGAATCTTACCGGTCTGATAGAGACGTTCGATGACGTCTTCGCGTACCATCGTCACCGTTTCCAGACATTCGGTAAGATGATTTTTGCGGAGAATGTCCTCGGCTTCGGGAACCAATACCGAGGTCAGACGGAGGGTCTTGTGCAACTGGATTTCCTTGTCGGCATACGGGAGCGCAAACACCTTACTACCGGTAGGGGTCACACTTCCCAAGGTATCGACAGCGGATTCCAGAGGAACACGGATAGCCTTAACCTCTTTTTCGAGACCGGCTATTTGCTTCTTTTTGTTGTCGAATTCGAGAGCCTGCAATGCAAGCGCTTCCTCGTTACATGATTTTGGGGTAGGCATAGCAACTTTAGTTTTATACGAAAAAAGGGGAACAGATTCCGTTAAGAGTCCGTTCCCCTCGTTATTTGTTGGCGATGTCGCGGACTACTCCTCCAACAGTTTGATCTTGGTGTGGATGTCCTCGATAGGACCTTCAGTCTCGTCGTCGTAAGCGATGGTCACTTTACCGCGGCGGATGCTTGCGACCTCACCGGTGAACCATGCCTGATTGTCGTCGTCCCACCATACGGCGACGCGGTCACCGACCTCCAGTTCGTCGGGTTCAACGAGTTTGCCCTTGGGTTCTTTCGAAGCAGGCTCCTCCTCTTTCGTAGAGGTACGGCGCGACGACTTCTTGGCGGCGGATTTCTTCTCGACGGGAGCCAGCGCGGCGGCGATTTCACGGGCGATCTCCATGAGGTCGGTCGTGTCGTCGTCAACGAATTTGCGGAACGCATCCTTGACGGCCTTTTCGTCGTACTCGTTCTCCCCGGCGAGAGCTTCGATCTTCTCGATGACTTTCTTCTCGTTCAGCGAACCGGAATCGAACTCCTCCAAGAGTTCAGCGACTTCCTTGGTGTAGAGCGGATCGCTTTCACTGAACGGCAGATCGTCACCCTCCTTTGCAGGAGCGGCCTCCCCGGCGACACCTTCCTGTGCGTCGAGAATGAGGTTGCGGAGCTTCTTGTTCGTGTTCTTGCCCTCCGTGGCGTTCGGGTCGATACCGAGGTCCTTGCAGATGCGGAGCAGTTCCTTGACCTCCATGTCCATCAGTTCCTCCTCGGTATACGCCTTTTCAGTTTCAGCGGGAGCGGCCTCCTTTGCAGGAGCGGGCGTCGGCACAGGTTTCTTCGCAGGGGCGGGTTTTTCAGCGGGAGCGTCCTTGCCACCACCGGACGTGGGAGTAAACTCGCCGAGGTTCATAACGGGCAGGTAGATTTTGCCGTCGTGCTGAATTGCGTCAACCTCGCAGTTAGCGGGGTACTGTGCTACAATAGTAGCGGTCGGATTGATTTTTCCAGTTACCATAATTAAATGTATTAATATTGTGAATAAGGTGTGTCCACTGTTTTTTCGTATCAGTGTAAAACAAATATAAGAATTAATTTTGAAAGTTCCAAATACCTAATTTTCAGCCGATTACATTAGCTGTTAAGAGTGACCACACAGTGATCGCACCCATAAACGGTAAACAGCGACGTTCCGGGCATCACAGGCATGACCATGAACAGTTTCCCGGCAGGTTTGTATTCCTGCATACGCACCATGACCGTCTCGTAATCATCGGGAGCAACCGAGAAAACACTCCCGACAGATTTCTTGTACAGCTCCTCGTACTTCGAGCGTTCCGTGTTTTTGTCAAAATCGTAGTTCATCAGATTAAATCTTTATTGGTTACTGCTTGGCAGGCACAGAGAACGCCAAGCCAAAAACAAACGAACGCCACAGCACCGAGGTAAACGGACATTCCGGTAGATATTTCTCCCGTAGCACCGAATGCGATAAAACCTCCTACCACCCAAAAGATGATAAAAGCGATAATGTTGCACAATCTTCTCATTACTGTCCGTATTTACGGAACAATCGCCATCCCGTATAAGCGATTTCGGCGAAAAGTTTCCGGTGTAACAAATAGTCTGCATTTGTCGCGCGGGACGTAGCCTCAGCCTCGAAGCATGTGTTGGCACGTATGATCTGAGCTGTGAGGTTTCCCTCGTACTCACCGAGAGCTTTCAGTCGCGCCATACGCATCCACACACGCAGAAACTCCAAACCGTATACGATAGCCGGCACAAAAGGAACCAACCCCAGCAACCACGGAGTAGTAAACGCCGAAAGCACGATAAGCGGCAGGCTGATAAACGTGTGCATCTCCCTCTGTTGAACCACATGGATTCGCTCATGGTTGAGAATAGGAATCGGGTCAGCCACATGCAAATCCCGGCGCACGAAAAAGAACGGATAGCACGCCCATGCGGGATAGTGGAGTTTCTTGACGAGAATAGGGAATCCGCTGAGGAAACCTCCCAGCGCAAAATTGAAGAACGAAGCTACTTTGGCGACCCACTTGTAGTCGTACTCGGCACCTCGGTTATCAACATAAGTTTCCCAAGCATCCTTACGGACGCCACGGCGTTGAAGCAACCGTCTCTCACGGCGCGTTGCGGGCAATTTAGTTCCCGGCGGAAGAATCTCTTTCATCGTTATCGTCTTTATAGTTGTCTCTGAAAATGTCGATGCGCTCCAGTGTCTCATAATGATTATGCAAGGCCAGTACAAACATTGCCGAAACCCCGTATAACCACAGAAAGCCGGGTGAATCAAACATCCGGGCAACAATTACCGGCATAGCGAATGCGACTACAAAAATAATCAATTTGCTTATCTCACGTAACATGTTCTTGATTTTAATTAACGAATTCTGAAAAAGGATGTTTTTATCCGGATTAAAGAACATTCCGGATATTTCGCAGAGAAACCTTTCCGGCGTACTCCCCATTAATGGCGATGACTTTCTGCGCCGAGGTAAATACACCGTAGGCGAAAGCGCATTGATCCAACAAGTAGATAGCAACCGGAAACTTTTTACCCTCATACTGCCGAGAGATACGACCGATAGCCTGTTCAGTATCTTTCAACGGTAAATGAACAATAAGGGTGTCGAGCCGGGGAATGTCCAAGCCCTCTTTGGCAAGCTGAGTAACACCGAGAACCAACGGACATTCATCCTGCATGTACCGAACTTCCTCGTCAGTAAAAGAGTTGGTCTCGGAGATAACCAACATGGGCTTATACGAAGCGAAATATTTGTACATCGCTTTGAGTATCTCCTTGCGTTTGGAGAGAAACAGAATGGTTCTTCCGGCATTGAGTGCCTCTTGGATAATACGGATAACTCTTTTACGGCGACCGCAATGTTCGCTGAGAAAACTCTCCAGCGTAGGAAAAGACATCTCAGTGGCACGTCTAACCGTGAAAGTCAGTTCCCGGTATTCGGTTTTATTGAGTAATCCGGAAGCGAAATCTGCCTCGACATCCTTACACTTGGTCGGGTCAAAACTTATCGCCGAACGTGTTTCCTCATAGGGAATTTTATGGCGTTCCAAATATTTCAGTATTGCCGTATGCGGACGATTCTTCGTAGTGACACCCTTAACCTCTACCATCGTATTAACGGAGTACACCTGCGGTTTGGCAAACTGATAGCGCATCTGAATATGTCCGCCAAAATGATACCGCAATATTCGATGAACGCCATCACCGCGGCGAAATGTAGCAGTAAGAGCCGTGCGATAATACGCGGGCAATTCATCCAGTATAGGCATATAGGTGTCAGCACCGACACGATGCGCCTCATCCAAAATAACATGCCCGACATTCTGAACGAACTCCTCCGGTAACACACGGGCGGCGAACAAATCCATGACCACGATAGTAAAATCCCGGTCAAAGGGCAATTCCTTGGAATCCGAAGTAAGAATAACAGTACTGGCGTCAGTAACTTCTTGGATAGCCTTGTTCCATTGACGCGCCAAGAAATATGTGGGGACCAAAACCAACGTCTGTCTCCCTAACGTATGCGCACGAAGAATAGCGGAGAATGTTTTACCATGCCCACAAGGCATCTCGATTAAAATACCGGAATCTTTATAGAAACCGGGATTCTTGTCGAAAAACTCCTGTTGATATTTACGCGGTTTACCGCGGAACTCATAGGAGGTCTTACGTCCTAAGATCATTCCGCGGTCAGTATCGGGCAACCCGAAATAATAACGTGGTAAAATGTATTTATCGCCGGACTTGCGAAGATAGCAGATCGTAGGGTCTACCTTCTTATAGAAGCGACCTTTACGGAACCGGAGGATATTCTGGTACTCCGGATTCGGGAGCGTAAGCGTCTTCTGTATATCTTCGACGGTTGTGTCATGTTCGGCTATTTCATGTTCGGTAACGAGTAGATTGCTACAATAATCCATATTTCTTGGCGCGTTCGGTTACTACTTCCCAGTTAACAGTGTCCCAAATTTTATTGACGTAAGAATCCAGCGTAAGGTGATCCAAATACCATGCGTGTTCCCACAGGTCAACACACCACAGCGGTTTCCCTCTCCACGTAGGAGGGGTGTCCTCCCATAAAGGGTTGAGCAGATTCGGGGTCCACCTAAAATGTACACCACGCTGGTCATTGTGCATCATCCAAATGTAGCCCGAACCGATATTGATGCGGACTTGTGTCATAAACGCTTCCTGCATTTTTTCGGTGTCGCCGAAATGTTTTTCGAGTAAAGCGCGGAACTCATCCGGTAAGAAAGAATCTTTGTTGAGTGCCTCGAAATAGAATAAATGGTTGTACACACCCGAAGCGTAATTGCGTACCCACACGTCACGCGACTGCATTAAGTTCTGCAACGTGTAGTCAGCAAAAATCAGAGATTCCTCTATCACACGAACACCCAACTTATTCACCTCGTCAATCCGGGAGTTAAGCCGGTTAACGTAACCAGCGAGATGTCCGTACCAATGCCGGTTAAGAGTTTCGACCGAAACCGATAGCATCTGTTCACCATGAAAGGGAGACCCTGATAAAGCGAATTTGTCTTCCGATTGAGTTAAGCGCTCACTAAACTCCAAACCAATATATTCACTCATAGCTTCGTGTGTTGCCGAGACCATCCATATCAGATGGATTCAAATTTACCCTTTATTATATATTACTATATATTTATGGTCCGACCTAAGCATCGAGGCTTAATCGTTTACCGGACCAACTTGGATAAATATACGAAAAAATTTTTACACTTCCAAACACCTAAAATTAGCACTATTTGGTCGCTAAAAAGACTATTTGGAACGTAACTGAAACCTGCCGACCAACATTCATGGTCTCCGAACCGACCGCGTCACGTGAAATGATCACCTCAAGAGCATCTTGATTCAAAGCCACGGTTGCCTCAATATACCCCTTATCGTTGTTAGAACCATCTTGTAAAATGTAAGTCCCTGCTTGGATAGTAACCCCCTTGTTTACTGTATTGTAAATTATGTCCTTGATCCAGAAAAACGTCTCCTCAGAAAATGCTGGTTTTCCTACATCTCGATGCACAGTATAAGTAGCCCCGTAGTTAACCACAGTATTGTTAGGGTTCCACCAAAGAGTTCCGGAAAAAGTGAATACCACTCCCATCCTGTTCTTGGTAATTACAAGAGACCCCTCAAGATTTGCCGTATACGGAGGGTTGCCCGAACTTTTCACGTCTACTGTATACTGCGATTGTTCGAAAGCAACGGCGTCTCCCTTGTCGATATTCCTTTGAATTTCGGCCATCAAAGGTAAGCCCGGAGGAAGAAAGTTGTCAGCACGTTCCCAACCACCCTGATCCGGGTTTTTACTTACTATGGGTACTGCAACAACCTCCGCACCTTTGGGAACACCGAACCATTCCACATCATAAGGATTTCCAGAGGTAGTCCAGTTGCCATAACAGAATCCCCAGTCACTAATGACGTAGTGATCTGCGGCACTCATAGAGGTCCCATCCTCAAAAACAGCCCCCGATATAAGGTGATCGGCTCCATCGGTGTCATAGGTAACGAGTTTCTTTTTAACCCAAATACCAGCACCGAACCAACTGTCCTCAACATTAGTCTCAACTGTAACAGTTGTAGCGGGTCCGTCGTACAGAACAGTACCCGCGAGTTCTATGTAGCTGTACGTTATTTCCAGTTGAAAATTAACTTCATAGGACATTTTGGCGATTACCGGGAGATACCTCTCCTTTTGCTGGAACCGATAATCAAACGCGGCCAACTGCCGGTTAATATCCGGAGCGGTAAAGAGATTCGGCGCACCGTGGAACACGGCACGAATTATTTTCTGAGACGCATTGAACAGCTTGTCTTTGATATTGCTCATACGAAATAGGGATTTAACAGTTTATGATAGTAGGGAGTAAGTCTACCGGAAAGATTCCACGTTATCTCAGCTTCCGAATAAAAGTTGATATACTCCAGTATAGCACCCTTGTTGTTTTCATCACCGATAAGGTATTCGCCGATTTCGGGAATTCCCCAATCCTCGTCACTGACTATATACGGATAACCGGCCTTTTTGCCCTCATACTCACTGACTACACCCTCATACGCGGCGATCTGTAAGTCCATGACTCCATAATAAGGACTCTTGACCGAGATAGTCAGTTTGTTTTCCTGTTTAAGAATGTCGTTATTGTCTACGATATAGAACGTGGGTTTCGAATTATCGTCCACAATGTAGCCTTGTTCCAAAGAATTGGGAATCAACTGCTGGGATTTTTTCACCCATCCGGAGGTGTCGATAGTAACCTCCCCCATAGTAATTATGCTGACAAACAGCTCGACACCTGCGTAACTCCCTCGTAATGAGTTGAGTTTGTTAACATTGAGTAAGAGCTGTTGAAGCACCAGTAGAGGTAGCTCGTAAGGTATTCTCTCGAAACCAAAGTCACCCAGTTTCTTAATAAGCCACGTTTTATTGTCGATCAGCGCATTATTCGTGGTCCGTAAAGCGTCGTATACAAGGGATTCCTTGTACGCTTGCAAACGGTCGAGAACAGAAATTAACTTATAAGTTAACTCCTGCTCCTTAACCTCGGTTGGTATGAAGTCACTAAATCGCATTGAACCTACATGTTATAACGCTTTCGGACAATTTCTTGAAAATACTTCCTGCCGGCATGACGTAGCTCTGCATAGGAACCTCGGCATTACCGACAAGAGCCTTGAAACTTACACTCTGAACACCGGGAACAGAACTTCTGATAAGTACGTCCACCGACGTAAGATCGAAGCCGGAACCATAGTCAGCCTTAACCAACGGATTGGTGACATCTTGGATAATCTGTTTCACGTTACCCTCGATAACAGAGGTTTTATAACCGCGCAAATACACAATATCCAAGATAATGGCAGTGGCGACACCTTGAGTAGAAGCTACTCTGAGTAGATCAACATAGCTATTAGGAGTGTACGTCGCCGAATATCCCATCATTAACCGAGGATTCAGAAAATCAGCGACTTGCGCTTGTTCATTGGAGGATAAATCATCACCACCCGACAGTGGAATAGCCTTGTACGAGAGAGTCTGACCACTGACCTCGACATAGGACCTCTTTATAAAGGAAAGACTGTCCAAAAGTTTCTTGGTCACGGTCGTGTTAACAGCGGCTCCTTGAGTTCCAATCATCAACGGAGCCTTTTCACGGATAGACGTAAGGCTCTCAGCATAGGAACCACCGGTCCCGGCAGTCGTAACAGTTACCGCAGTTACAGGTCTTTCGGCAAGGTCATCGCCGGACTTAACCTCCATAGTGGTAGGAAAGGCGAAGTCTTGGTTAGGGCCGTCGCAAGTACGATAGTCCACATGAATACCCTTACCGAGTTCGGGTTGAATTCCGAAACCGTCATGGCCGAAGTAGATGGAAACGGAACCATCCTCCTCCGGAAGCACCATAAAGTGCGTACTGTCAGCACCCGAATTACCGAACGTCCCTACACGGGTATACTGGATATTGTCGATTTGAACAAAGATACTGTCTATGTCGATGTTCTTCTGCCGGAGAAAGATATTGTTTCCGTTGAACGTAATGTCCTCAGCGTTGAATTTTCCAGCGTGCAGTTGTAGTGTGGTGGTGGTAGCATCCGCAGGAACCTCGAATGCTTCATCGTTAGTAAAAGGTATGTCGCCGACTAAGATGGTCAAATCGCCCCGTTGATAGGTAGCAGGATTTCCGGCGGCGAAAGATACGCTGAACGTAGCCACACTTCCCTTGCAGAGTACCGGGGTATACCCCAACGCAGAAACCTGAGAAAATACGTTACTGTATGACCGGGCTTTTCGAAGAATGCTCTCGTTGGCAAAGGCGTTGATATACCAAAAGTCCTTTTCAGAGAACAACCCGAATAGCTCTACCAAGAATTCACCGAAATCAGACTTACTCCGGTCAGTCCATTCGGGAAACAATGAATCAGCCAATAAGTGAGCCTTATCGACCATCTGTATCATGGTTGCGTTGGTCAACAGGTCATCCTCCGGGATGATAAGCAATTCGGAGTACCTCTTTAACTTTTGGAGTGTTCCAAGGGGTAATCCGGAAAAATACGCAACGAGGGATTCTTTGGTATCAGCCATATTATACAAATGTTACACCCTTTACCTCGGTTTTGTTTTCCTCCACAGAGGAATAGTCGATAAGCAAACGAATCTGCTTGTTGTCGTCGGCAGGGTCATATCCTACATCCACACTGTTGACCTTTAAGTCATTCGTGTATTTCTCGATTCCGTTTTTAAGTGTGGAGGTTATAAGCGCCCGGTTGATAAGGAAGAACGACGTAGGCCGTTGCTCCAGTGCCCGGAAATTAAATCCGTAGTCAGCCGTATATACACGTAGCCTATCGAAAACACAGTAAAACCAAATGTCATCCTGAGCTTTCGTTGAACCTGACGATAAAGCGAGTTTACCGTTGTCCATTTTGAATCTACATGTTAATCCACGCATACTACTCCACTTTTGCAGGTGTCGCCGGAGCTACCGTACACGCTCCATTAGGAGCAGTAACCGTAATGTTGGCACTACTGATCTTGATGTCGCCGGATTTTACGTAAATCTCGACTGCATCAGAGACACACGTAGCCATATCTGAGCATACCTGCTTGATTATCTCTTTGGGGTCGGCTTTCTCGTCGCCATTCGTAGCGGCTTCGGCGCGTTCGTTGAAGATAGCGACAAATCCGTTATAGATGTCCGAGTACAACTGTTGTTTACTGAGCGCCATACCTCAAAGTTTTACGGGTAAAATAAGTTTCTTTATCTCGTCGAGTTGGGTCTTCAAATCATTGAACACTTGAATAGTGTCCGGCATGAAGGGCTGAGGACCCAGCATCGTGTTAACTTTTGCTTTGAGCAGTTGTTCTACAAGGGCTATGCAGACGGATAGTAACCGCTCAACCGTGTCATAACTCTCGGAACTTGCTCCGGAAAGTGGATAAAATCCTATAATTATAGGCGAAAGGTACAAATCTTTTTCGTAAGTAACAAGCGCCATGAACTTGTCTTTGTTCTCACTCACCCATTGTGCAGAGGGTAAGGTAACCCCATTACCGACAACAGCCATAGGCGCAAGAAATTCTTCCCCGGTACGGATTCGCACACGGAGGTAAGAACCATCCAGTTCCCCGACTATTTTAGCGAATTCTATCATTACTTTATCATGTCTAAGTCGGTCCATGTACCATCGGCGTCCCAAATGTGGGTCAGACCGCGCAAAAAGTAACCCTCGGTTTTTTCGGTGGAGCTGTACCTTAAAATACCGCGGACATTGTATACTCTTTGAGAGTGAATACTGAGGTCCTGATTACACCGGGCCTTAATTTTGATACCGAGAAACGCCTTGTCGAATACAGCTACACTCTCATCGTAAGGTTTGGTAACTGCCTTGTAATAATAACGGGCAAACTGAGGACTTTCGGGTTCCCTACCACTACTCCACTCAATGTTGAACGGTCCAAGCCGGCGAATTCGATCAGCCAAGTCAGGGTTAGTTTCTTCGATATATTTTACCCGTTCCTCGTCAAAATGGTACATAGTGATGACTTTCTTACCATCAACCTCTGTAACCTCAGCAATAGTCTCCTCAAACTCACCAGTCTGTTTATTGAAGTACATAGCAGATCGCTTAACAGCATAAGCGGCGTTAATATCCTCATCGACACTGACATTCCGGAGCAATCGTACACGATTCCAGTTAGGGTCGTCAAACATCTGCATCTCGGAACGTTCGGCACTATGAATACCGCTATTCTGAGGAACGTACAAGAACTGAATATCCGTGTTAAGGGTTTCTTTCAGTTTGGTGGTCTCGACGAAGTTGAAAGTTTCCTTACCGTCAACAGTTTCAGTCCAGACAGAGCATCCATAATCGTTACCGAGCTTATTGAGGAATGCCCAGTCAGACTGGTTGACCTGCCTGCGTATATTTTTGAGGTCGAACGTGGTTTTCGCCACTCTTTTAGGGAGGGAGAACTGACCCATGACCATACCGTCTTCCTCAACAATACCTTTAACAAGGTCAGCCAAAGATATAGACGTCCGCCCACGTAAAAACTTTCGGGCATTCTTACCAGTATCGGGATAGGCGTAGTTATAACCAGTATCTTTACCCATCTGATTAAATCCATACGACATGGCCTCAATGTCGATGGAAATGCGTCCGTTATCAGTAAATCGGGTTTTTATCCGAGTAATAGTAGCTCCACATACTTTACGCATACCGGAACCATCCGGCGTATAGTAGCCACCAAAAAGAATCACCCACTGTCCGATAAAGAGCCGGTGAATGATAAGGTCGGCATTTTTATCTATGGTAAAGCGCAAAAAGTTAAGTAAACTTGCCTGCTCCTCGTACTCAACCGGATAGGCCGTATAGTATTCGATGTCCACATACCGGGAAGTACCTATGTTGGAAAGGGTCCCCCCTCTCTGACGGAAAGTGTCAGAATCAACGGGAACCTCTCCTTTCATGTAAAGCCTCAGTTTGAACTGAGGTTGTATAGGATTACTGCTCATCGGTTTACGATAGTATCTCGAATAATAACTTTTGGAAGCCGCAGAACATCTCCCATGCGCCAATCATCCGGATTACGCGGGGGATTATTGTCGGCAATGTATGTCCAGTTCTGCATCATGGTACTGCCGAACACTTTCGCGGCTATGGAATACAACGTTTCACCAGCCTTTACGACATATTCGTACCACTCCAACGTTACCGATGCATCCTTAATCGGGTAGTGTTGTACTTTGCCTCCGAGGTACTCCTCTTTGAGATTGTGGTAATTGTAGAATCCGTTGTTAATCATGACTACTTAGCAAAAGGGTCCGACAATAAGTAATGGTTTTTGAGAGTTTCAAACTCCATAATGCCCAACTCAACATTGACCTCAGCCCGTATAGGAGTTAAATCCTTGTCGAATAAGGTATAGTTGACCGGCGCCGACTTTACCACTCCCTCCAAAAATATAGGACCGAAGCTGAATACTGCTATTGCAGGTGGTCGGAATTGGTTAATAGGTATGACTCCGCCCTCTGCGAATTTAGGAGTCTCACCATCGACAGGTTCCGGATAGAGAAACGATTGAATGTACTCCACGGCATCGAGCACTCCCCGTTCGTGAACACGGGTGACACTCTTGGCGGTATTCATATCCCAATCGAAGTCAACCATCTTGGTATTTCGGGTAGGCACACCGAAAGTAGCTCCGAGAGCATCTTTAACTCTTTGGTTAAACTGTTCCTCCCGTGTCGATGGCGTACCGGGTAACGCTTTATTTTTAATGGACGCCGCAATAGCGTCTGCAAGAAAATAATCGACATGTGATCCCGGAGTATCATCCAGTTGCAGGGAGAACGATACGATACGCTCACCACCACCACTCCAAACGTAGTCATTGAACGATAGTCCGGCGTAGGGACGGGTTTCCCAGTTGGAAGTCTTAATATCGCTCAACTGGGTCGGGTTAAACTGGAACGTGTACCCATTGTCAAACGTGAACTCTTTGAGCGAATCGGACTTGCGCACGATATAACCACGGTTCCACTTGGTCCGTGAGAAGTAGCTACCACTGGCAGAACCGGTAGCCGTATTGAACAGCGACCGGAACCTGCGTTGTAATCCTCCTATTGCGTCATTGATAAGTGCCATAATCAGTCTTTACCTCGTCTTGCTTTCTCTTTATCTACCATTTCGTAGTACCAATCAGAGAGCATCCCCTTAATTGTTTGAGCCATGTCTTCGGCAAGCATTTCATCTCTACCCTCTTTACCGACTACATTAATCGTCACAGCGCCCTCTTTAATAGTGAGATACGTTCCCTCTCCGGGACGAGGACCTACTGGGAGTTGCACAAGGTTTGGAACCCCGCGTCGATTTTCCCATTCAGATTGTTTCTTCCCGAAGTACTCGGATTTTTCACGCTCGTATTTGGCTTCCTGTTCAGCTCTTGGGGTATAATTGAAATCAGAGTTCCAGTCCCACCAAGCCTTGTTAGCCTCATTCCAATCTTTGAGGAAGTTGTCAAAAAACCGTAAAGGTTTCAGCATACTACCCTCGATATTATCGGCGGTAAATCCGAAGAAAGAAGCAATCTTGGGATGCTTTCGCACAAAAGAAGCGAATGAATCCAAAGAAGCATTCCAGAAGTACATGAAACCCTTTATAAGAGTGCCCACAATGTTCACTGCGGAGAACAAAATGTTCTTAATGAGTAGGAAAGTATCTTTGATAAGGGTCCACGGAGCTTTTAGGAACTCTTTGAGAATACCTCCCTTACCAGCCGATTCGAAACCAATACTCAGCAGTTTAAGTGCTCCTGTAAGTGCAATGATGGGACCTGTAATCCCTTTGGCGTATTTTCCAAATCGAGTGAGAGTTCCCCCTAATGCGGATAGCTTAGTTTGCGATGAGGGGGTCATAAACATATTCCTGAGATACATCCAGCGACGGCCCCAAGAACCTCTACCGATACCCTGTTTTACAAGGCTACCTTGTTGGCGACGGTTCACGATCATTCGGCCAGTACGCCATTTGCCTCGGATAAATGGAGCACGCAAACCTCCCGAAAGAGCTGTACTGTATGCCCACGCAGAAGCAATAGCTTTCTTAGAGATGACAAATACGGCTTTGAGCGCTTTATACGCGATAAGGAGTTTCAGAGTTGTCTTGATAGGTTCCTGATACTCACGGAAGAATTTCACGATGCGTTGCTTCCAAAATTCGAGCCATACGATAATAGAAGCAGTGGCATCCTTATAGTTATCGAGAACATCCTTTACCCCTCTAAAAGCATGTGCAGTAGTTCGTCCAAGCCATTGAACAAACTTACCTACTTGGCGTACAACCCATCCTAATACACGCCCGATCATATATCCGGCGCGTTTGATGTACTCCATGTACCCTTTAAGGCCGTCGGCGATACCACCGAAAGCCCTAACTACACTACCATACAGACTGTCCGGATTACGGGGATCACCTACGATGGATTTTAGGAATACCTTCCAGATCGTACTTATACGGCTGGTTTCGTCGGCGATAGTCTTGAAGTCGTTTTTGATAAGACTTTGCAGACCCTTATGCTCTTTGACGAATTTAAGGATGGCCTGTTGGCGCATTATGGTATTCGCCGGATATTTCTCGAAGTACCGAACAGATCGTTCCGTAAGGAGACCCATTTGTACAAGCGCAGACATATTCCCGCGAATACCATTCGAAATAGCACCAGCGAAATCGCTGAACTCAACGCCAAGAGCGTGAGCACTTTTGTTAACGAGGTCGAATTCCTTACGGGCGTCCAGACCGACAGCCATAAGGTCGTTAAGTCCTTTAAGTTGGTCCTTAACCGAGTAGCGAGTAGCACCTTTGATAATGCGATCTTGTGCCTCAGAAATGGCCCGCATCGTATTCAAATAACCACCGAATCGAAGCGAATTGGACCTGAGTGTGTCCATGTACTCGGAGGAAGTCTTTTGCAACGCATAGTAAGCCCCAGCAAGCGATAACGTGGCTCCCGTCAACCGGGTTAGCCGGGAAATCGTCTGCGTGGAAACAGCCAAACCGAAGTCGTATGTGAATTGCGGGTCTCCCCCTCGTAACTTAGCCATTTTTACTTTCCTCGCTCTCCTTGTTAATCAGCTTCAACTCCATGTTAAAGTACCATTCGCGTTCCTCCGAATCCATGAGAAGTAACTCGGAATATGGTTGCCGAAGCCGTTTCATCATTATGTAAATTTGTGACGCTAAATCATACCCCTCGTCATCGGTATCTTCATCGAGGATTTTAGGAAGAAAGAGAGTACCGTTCCGAATAGCCCAAAGACTAAACATCGGGTACTCTCTGATTATCGCCTTAACTTCCCCGGTATTTAACGTCATTCCGAGAAAAAAGAGGATGCCTCCATTGCGTAAGGTATCTCTCTTTGCTCGTCACATCCGCATCTGTCATAGTATGCGAACGGGAGGGTAGGCAGGTATTCCGTAAGGGCGGAACGAATCTTTTTGAGGTCCCGTCCGCACAGATATTCGTCGTAGAGTTTCATGCCGTAGAATGTGTGGAACTCTACGGGAAGCGTATCGACGACCTTACCGTCAACCACCGAATCAATCTGCACCAAGCAGTCCTTGGCGATACGCCGCCAGAAACCGACCGAATCCGTAAAGAATCGCTCGTTTTTGATGGCGTCACGCAGTAAGGGCGGACGGAACGTCATACGGTTGTAATTCGTCAACAGAATCGACGCATATTCCGGTTTTTCGGTGACTTTACCGAGTGCAGGCGGCGTGAAACCGTCAGAGAGATCGACCACGATCTTGGTGTAGTCGGGTAACTCCTCCATAGCCTCCTTGGTCTCCTCGAAGAAGTCGATACGGTCGAGGTCGATGTCCGCACGTAACCGCTTGCCGCAATACTTGCAGACGACCTCCTGACGCGGAATGAAATTCTGCCACAGACGCCGGTGAATCTCCAGCAGGAGCGTATTCACATCCGCCAACGTAAGATTCTTGATCTCAGTGGGGATGGTGACCGCATTATCTTTGAGATACTGGCGGCGCACCTCCGCACCGATTTCAATGTCGCCGATACTTTTGATACCTACCGACAGAACGTTACCCTGCCACGTGTAGGGACGTTCCGAGAGTTTGGTTACGAAAACTTTCTCTGCTACACCATTGGTACGGAGTAATTCTACGGTTTTGATAGCGTCACCCGATGCGGTCTGTAAACCGATGGGTAAGTCAAAAATTAAACTGTCCATAATTCTATATAGTGTTAAAGTGTTTTCTATGCACCGACGGGAACAATCTCCCAACCGTCACACATCGCCGTGTAGGAGACGGTGAACTTGTCCGAACCAGCGACGTCCAGCGTAGGCATTTTTACCGCCGTGAAACGGAATCCCTCGAATACGATGGTGAACACCTCTTGGCCGTGGTGCATCTTCACAGCGGTAGCCGGGAGTTTAAGCCCGGTTTCGATCATCGTACTGACGAGCGCCTCCATAGCACGGTCAGTGGCGTTACCCTGATACGTTCTCGTTAAGGTCATCTCGTCGTAACGGGTCAACTGATCCGTGAAGTTGTAGACATGGTTACTTCCGGCATCGACCATCTCGACGTTACCGGACGATTTTCCCATGCCCTCCAGCGTCTCGAAAAGACCCTCCGAGAGAATTCCCGGTACTGGCAGGTTGAGATACCACCCGTTAACAACGAGGGCATCTTGGGGTTTTTGCATTCTTGCCATGTTTTACTCCTCCTCTAAAATTAAAATTCCGTCGTTACGTTGCAGGCTGACAACGATACTTTCCGTGCACTCGGTAGGAATCCACATGATAGTTACGTTGACAATCTTACGATCTTGCGACGCAGGGTTATTACTCTTGTCGCAGATGGCCTGATAAGCCTTTTCGAACGACACACTGTTTTCCAGAGCACCGACCTCGTATTCGGGCTTGAAGATACGCCGGCACTCGATGAGGATTTCCCGTTTGAGATCGGGCGTATTGGGTTTCTGTTCGGCGAACCGCATCCGTACACGAAGCAGGCGCACGTAGTACGAAGTCTGTAACCGGACATGGATGCTTTGGTACAGCTTGTTCGACGAGTACGCGCGGGAGCTACCGATGTAGAAGCCCGTACCATCGACGTATTGCAGAACGTTGCAGTAGAACTGCTGTACCAGCCGGTTGATCTGCGGCTGGGTGAGATTCTTAACCGAGCAGTCCAGAACCGTCGTAAACAGCGAATCAATGCCGCCGGGCGGGATATGAATGCCGTCGCCGTTCACATACGGCGTGCGCAGATAACCTGCACCGAGAATAGCTCCGATATTCGGAATCTCGATACGGTTACCGTCAGCGTCGAGAACTGTTACCCAGCCGGCGTATGCACCGGCCATGAAGCTCTTGTCGTTCGATTTCAGTGCGGAACAGTAAAGCTCGGCGAGTGCTTCCGAGAACGTGTTCGGGAACGTGATAACGCCGACAGGACTTTTCTGATCGTTGAGATATGCGTTGAGTTTCTTCTCGACGCTGAGCGAGTGGAACTCCGTATGCGCGATGATCTGAACATCCACACCATCGAAGCAGGAGAACTGATTACCGAAGTACTCCTCGGTTACCTCACCGCCATTGGAACCGGCGCTCAGCGTAGCGGACGGAGCCGTGGTGTCGAGTTTGCTGACCTGCCCCGTAACGGCAACCAGTGCGAAACCTTCCAGCGCGATATTGTTACCCTCGATGGATTTAACGACGCCGATCTTTTCGTATGCCTCCGAATACAGCGTATCGCCAGCGGCGACACCCGTAGGTGCGGCACTACCCGTCAGCGTCGTGGCACCCTGATCTGCGGTAAACGTACCGATCGCTTTCAGACCATAGCGGGCGTTACCCGTAGGTTCAGAGACAACGTCGATAACAGCGAACTTGCTGACTTGGAGAATTTGTTTTTGAATCTCGGCGAGCGTCGGCGCAGTATACGTCTCAACAGTGCCATCGTATTCCACAGTAACCACGTAGTTACCCTCGACGGAAACCGAGTAGGGGTAAACGGTTACTTTTACCTTGTTGTTAGCCCACGAACCGGGGTCTTCAACACCTCTGTACGCGGCGGTCGCGTTGAGTTCGAAAGCCGGTTTGTTTTCACCCGTGGAGTTGATAGTCCCCTTGGCGGCTTTAGCATCATTCGCGGCGACGCGAGCAATGTACAAGGTAGCGGGAGCTTCCCCGGCTTCGTCAAACAGATTCTTAACTACCGCCGGGCCATAGTAGTTCGAATTTTGACCTCCGAAAGTCTCATTGAACTCCTCCATATTGACTACCCGGATAGGCGTCAGTAACGCACCACGGGTAAACATACCGAGCAGACCAATGTTTCTTTTTGCGGGGTCCTGAAAGGGGGAACCGCCGTTGGCGACACCCTCTTTTACGGAAGTACCTACATCTGCCATTGTTATTGAAATTAAAAGTTAATCGCTCCCTATAAAATCAGACCCAGTAAAATACCGATTGCGGTACACCCCGCACCGACACCCCACAGTGTCCGTCTGTTTCGTTTTTGTTGTTCACGCATGGATTCCTCCAGCGCGTTTATTGCGTCCTGTGAAGCCTCGAACTGGTCACCTTTAAGTTTAATGACCGATTCCTGCGCCTCAACAGTGTTGTAAAGAACCTTGTTCAGCGAATCCGCTATAAGTAACTGTTTTGCGTAGTTGAGATTGATTTTCTCATAGCTACGCATCTTATTCAGGCCGAGATTTATTTTTTGAAGCTGTACCGGGGTTATCACGATAACCGTGTCCGTTTGGTTCAGTATCAATTTCCTCGGATAGAAATTCTGAGAGGATGCGGATGTTATCGTCAATGCCACCATCCAAAATAGCAGAATTACCTTTGTCATAATCGCTGAGTATTTGTTGTACTTGCTTACGTAATTCGTCCTTATCGCGCTCCAATGACTGAGCAACCTGCTTGGCATTATCCACAACGACCACCAGCTTATTGATAGAATCCTGCAATTCAGTGATTCTGTCTTTGTACTTTTGTGCGTCGTGAGTAGCCTCCAAATAGGAACACCTTTGTGCATAATAGACACAAAGGGCTGAGAGAGCGAGAACGATTCCGAGAAAAAGGAACACCACTATTTTCTTATAATTAGTCATTGTCGAAATGGTCGTTTATTTTCTCGATTGCTTTTACTATTGAATCTTCATACGCCCGATTGATTTGGTCGTCCTGCAATTCAACTACATCCTCTTTGTTGTCTTGAAACAGCCACTCAATTAATACCGCCATATAACCGCTCCCCATAAGAACGGTAAAATTCGCCTCGAAGTCGCGGTCCAACTTTTTCGGCGAGTATTGTCTGAACTTAATGTCCGGGAAGTCTTCCCGAAGCTGGTCGATGATGATGTCAGCACATTCATCCGACTTGGTTACTCCTTTCGTAGTCCATACCGAATAACCGCGGGCGTTGTTCCACGATGTACCAGTACCTACTGCATCATTGTGCAGTGAAAGAAGCAGTTTCTTTTTGTCGGTCTTGACGTTCAGCGCATTTCTCTGACGTTTGGAAAGACCGATCTCATAGTCCGTGGTGTTGGTGAAGTACACCTCGTAACCGATGGCACGCAGTTTAATTGCGATACTCCGGCAACGTTCACGGCTCCAAAGGTACTCCCGATGCGTTTTGTCGGGAGAACTTTTACCTGCAACCTCTTTACCGTGGGCAGGGTCCAGTACTATGCAGATACTTTTCATACTCCGAATAATCCTCGTAATGTAGCCCAAAAATCGTGACTGACTAAGCCGGAGAGGATAAACGATGCTCCGAGAATCGTCACGAGTGTAATCCGCGGATGTTCCAAAAAGAACACAAGCAGATTGAAAGAGTCTTTGCTTCTACGGACCGGGCAACTTTCCTCGGCGACCGTAAGAGCACGCATTTTTTCCAGTATCTCGTCGAGTTTGGTATTGGTCTCAGTTAAGCTGTTGTTCATCCGCTCCTGATTTTGCTCCAATAACTCGCAACGCTCGTCGAATAATTCGGCGAACAGTAGCAACTTGTTGTCCTGCGGGTCGGAACGGTTGCAAATGAGTTTCAGCTTCTCTGAGGTCATTACTTCACGATAAGACCTTTCATCACGGGAACCTCAGTCTCAGCAGAGACTTTAACGCTTTTACCGGGAAGCAGTACCACCAACTTTCCGTTGAGGTAAAGTTCCATACGGTAGCCACTGGCGTTACGCAGTGTTTTGGTCTTTACAATGTTTTCCTCCATAGTCTTAGCCATAGCACTTAATTTTTCTCAAAGATAATAAAAATATTCTCGTATCACCAAATCACCCAGTCAAATTTAACCGATAGGTTCGACATCCACTTGGATAAGATCAGTGACAATCTGTTGTACTACATCGACCTCACGAGGTTCTACCACGTAAAGCCAAGCACGCAGAGTAAATTCGTAGTTGACCTCCAGTACTCCGTCAGTACGGGGGACATCCGTGGTCCGAATCGTGTAAGGAACCACATCACCCACCTCGTCACCGTCAATAACCGTCTTGTTAAAGATAAATTTTGGCTGAGCAATAAACCGAGACAGAAACAGATTCTTCAATGACTGGCTCTGAAAGTAATCTTTCGTAGCAATGCTTACGTCATACCGAAAATCCATCCAAATAGGACGCCTGTACAAGTATGCAGTAAGGTTGTCAGTAGACAATCCTCCGGCGTACTCCTTGAAATCAATCCACCAATCCTCAGCAAGTGTGGGTTGGTAGTCTTGAATGGCGATACATGGGTATACTTGGTTCTCCTGTTCCTCAACGTAGTCTTGCGCAGACTTGCGGGCAAACCGGGACCGGACAGAAATCTCAGAGCCAGTTGTGTGGTCTTTGATTTTGATTCCGGAGAACAGTTTGAAGAACTCCTCGTTTACCTGAGAGATTGAGGTCAGCATTTCTTGTAGTCGGCGTTCAGTTTTTTCAGAATCCACTTTATTGCACCGTCATACACGAACAACGCCGCGAAAAACGATGTGATAAGGCTCTCGAACGTTTCCTCCGTAAACTCACGGAATACCCAGAAAAACAAAGCTCCGCAGATGAACGTTACAGCACGTTTCACCCACGTAGGAACCTTCCGGGGACCATTCAGATGATCCACTACTTTGATAGTAAAGTAGGATGCCGCGATAACGCAGAACATGTACCCCACCGAGAAAATGTCGAGCAGTTTTGCCAAAAGAGTTTCCATCACTTTCGTTTCTTTTTGAGAGACTTGCGAGCACCGAAAAACTCGTCATAAGTTCCATATTTCTTGGACGCCTTAGCGAGTTCCTCCGTGTACATGGATTTCAACCGGGATAACAGACCGCCACGCGGTGCACGTCGGGCAGGAGCCTCCGTGTGAAGCGTAGGATTGACCTCTTTCATAATTCGGTCGGTCTCTATACGTGCAGACTGTTTAGCCGCGGCAATGGGGTTCTTACGGGCGGCAGGAGTTTGCAGGAGAGCCTCAGTACCACCTTTGACACCGTACTCTTTGGCAACCCCTTGAAGTTTTTGGACAAACTCCTTCATTTCTTCCTGTTGTTTGTCGTAGTACTTCTGAATCTCGGCGTCAGAAACTTTTTCAGCACCACGACTGATCTCCATATTTCCCATGTTTGGTTTCTTACTCCCACCACGTGAATATGCACGAACGGTATAAACTTTACCTTTCGTGCTTCTGCGTTTATAGGACTTGACCGATACGTTACCCATTACCGTTCGTCTTAAAGAATTTCTGAATTCGTTTTTTGGCCTTTGGTTTGTAGTCCCGGAAAGTGTTTCGCCATACCGGACGCGCAGGAATATGTTTATCCTTTGTGCCGTATTCGTGTACCTTGGCGAGTTCCAAATTGGTAAGGGGACTATCCGTGCGTGGAGTGTCTTCCACCGAAACAAAAGTACCCTCCCGATAGATGGCATCCAGCATCACGCCACTGTCAATAAGCGGGGTTTCCCCCGATTTCTGCCGCAGTGTAGACGCCGACAAGTGAAACCCATAGTAGTTTGTCTTGATGTTGCGAATGACCGTTTCCTTAAATTCCTCAGCAATTTCAGCACCGAGGTTATCCATATCCTTTTTGAATGCGGAGACTTTCGGCTTTTTGAACTTTGGGTTCTTCAAATATGACTTGGGAACTTTCCGCATATTTCGAGGAACCATAGAAGCCAGCCTAACAGCAGGGAACGCAGGAATCTTCATCGCCGGTCATCTTCCTCGACATACGTGGCGAACGGCTTGATGGGATTTTCCGGGTCCGTAGTCAATGGCGGCGTACCGTCACCGATTCCCCACTTTACCATTTCGGGTTGCCCCGTTTTGGGGCAGATTTTTGCTTTACCGTTTCCGTCTTTCATGTTTAGCATTCGTTATTCGGGTAAAAACCCTGCGGAGCGCCAAATTGGTTACTGGTGCTACGGTCGGGAATGTTCCCTACTTGTTGATACGCGGCGAGAACCTCGTTCTCCTCACGAATAGGAGTTGCTGGAGTTCGTTCCCGTACAATCACTCGCTGTAATTCGGGGTAACGCGGAATAACACTGTTTGCGGTGGCTGGAGATTTCTTTTTCATGGGAGCTACCAGTTTTTAGGGATCATCTCACTCGCACCGAGGGCTTTCGCACGTTTTACAATCCAGCGTTTGACTATTTCGGGATTCTTAGCGCGGCCATACGACGAAATAGCATTGGCCAAATCACGCTTACTTGCAATCGGATAAGAACCGTCGGGGAGAGCCTCCCCTTTCGACGAGAGTTTGTCACGCTGTTTTTCAGAAAAGTCCTTGGCGCCACGCAGAGCGGAAACTTTATCCTTTCGGTCATGCTTCCGTACAACGGACACCTTATTACGCCCCTTTCGCTTGTGTGTTTTTACTGTTGTCATTATGCTTTGAGGTCGTCTTTGACAAAAATCTGAATACCTACGCAACTGTCATACAATGGCTCCAAATATTCGATCTTCTCAACAACTTGCGTATGTCCGGCAAAGTGTACTTTGGTCTTGTTCCAGTCCAACTTAAACGTTCCCAGTACAGGGACAAGCTGGAGCGGCGACAGGTACACGATCCCGTTTACTTCTTTGGGAAGCCCGTATTTTTCACGGGTACGCAACGGAATTTCACGCTCATAAAGGGCCTGAAACTCGTAAAACCGGGAACTTCTTGGAGAGCTACCGACAAATTCTTCGATTGAAAACCCTTCCGAGGTCGGGTCCTCTACCGTAACGATTTCGAGTGAAATCTTATACGGGGTCTGCTTCAATTTGTTATAAAATATAGCCCGGTATTGTTGGAATTTACCTTTGGTAAGAAGCATATCCTACGGAACTCTTGAGAGTATACCTCTTGACAGCGGGGAAAGGCTGAATGGATAGCTGTCGTAGTATGCTCTGAAATCCAATTCGCGCGTAAGCTGAATATAGCCCGGAATAACGTTGTCTTTACGCAGTGAGTAATCGCCGAAAGTATCTTCCAGTAAACTCCGCAGGTACAGCATAAGCCGATACCAAAACGAATAACGGTCGCCCCAAACATTATCGGAACCGACCCGGTTGAAATCTTCATAGAAATACCCTTGCGTAGCGTCTTCCGTAATTGAGAATACTGAGCCAATCTGAACCGTGGTCGATAAGGGAGTGCCGTTTGTAGCAGAGCCAGTATAGTCAGAGCCATCAGTAAAAGACTGGCCGATTGCACTTGCGGCGTTCTCATACACCCGTCGTTTATCGACGAGAAAATATGATACCCAAATTGCCATGTGGCGTTCAGAGGGGCGGATAAGTTTACCTATGGTCTCGTCGGTAAGCTCCACGTTCTTAATGTCGAGAACACGGAAATAGTACCAACGGATCATCTCTTTTATCTCGATGTCGGAAAAGAAATACCTACGGAATACCGTAAGGTCCGTATCTAAGCTACGACCGGAAACTTTGACTAACGAAATGGACGGCTCGTCACCTTTGAAATATGGCGTGTACGCCACTACAACTCCTCGTTCGATAAAGGCGTCCATCAGATCATTCAGAGTAATGTACTCCGTGAAATAGAAACGTTCGCCTTTGATGGTACTGTCTTTTTTGCGGATTTCGAGATAGCCACCGGCTTTAACAGCCAATGCGCCGTCAGCAGTCACTCTCGTAAGCACCGTAGGGTCTGATGTACCGGGGAGCATATCGACCCCCGAATCATAGTCACTGTCTGCGTATACAGATGCCGCGTCACCTCCGTCAATTATTACGTCTCCCGGAATGGGTTCACCTTCGGTATAGTCGGAACCGGCGTCGCCACCATCTATAACGCGCGTCACCCGGTTCGGATTTACCGCCGGGGGCACAATGTCAATGACATACCCTTCTTGCGCCTTAATAGCGAAAGCGGGAATTATGAAGCGGTCGAAAGTTAACTCCCGAACCGCTGTCATAATTTCGTTCAAAGTTACCTTAGTGGTAGGCATAGATTTTACATTCTGTATGCCCTCTGACTGTTGTTCAGAATTGCCGCAACGTCAGCGGGCACATCGACTTCTTTTCCTTTGGGGAAGTTGTAGGCAACCCCGGCGATGATACAGTCCACCTCCTCGATGCAGTGGATGCGGACCTTCTTTACCGCGGCTTTGACCTGCGCGGCAGGAGCGGCTTTCTCCTCTTTTTGGATTTCTTCTTTTTCTACGGGAGTTTCAGCAGGGATGATGACACCCTCCTGCTCCTCAACTTCGGATGCGATTCTTTTTGCCATGATATAAGATTTGAAAGGTTAAGGGAAGACCCCCACCGCTTACGCGGTGAGAGCCTTGACGATGTTTTTCTCCTCGATGATACCGGTTCCCCAAATACCATACCAGCCCAGCGTATGCTTACGACCAAGCTCCACGACACCGTCGTCACGAAGCTCAACGTCGAGAGCGATAGCCCAAGCGTAGGCATTTTCACCGAAGAACACGGCCTCGTAGCCAGTCGTAATCGTAGCGTCGTTACCATACTTTTCCTGAATACCGGTGGCATCCAGTACGGGCATCTGCGTCGTTTCCACGAAAATCGTACCTTCGTACATACCGACCTCACCGATGTAAAGCTGACGGCGACCCATATAAGTATTGGCGTTGATCCAATTCGGGTCGTCACGCATCGTGCGAAGCTGGTGCGGGTGGGCGATACAAACGTAATAGTCGCCGTTGATCCGGGGAGCGTTGTTCGTAGCGAGCGTCTCGACAGCATCCTTAACCGTAGTGGTGTTGAAATAGTCCGTAGCCGTAACCGTAGCGAGCGACTTCTTACCATTGCCGTATACGACGTTGGTAGTCTTGAGCACGGTGTCACGGAACTGTCCGTCGAGGACGATAGCCATGTTATTGGCAAGTAATTTCGAAGCGTCGCCGAGTACATCCAGTAAAGAGGTGCGGAGCAGGTATTCGGTCACCTGCGTCGAGTTGCCCTGTTCTTTAACCGGGACCACAATCTCGGACGTAGACATAGCTTCCGGCGTGAGAACATCGGTCTCTTCGAGAGAACCGCCGCCTTTCAGATTGCCGTACTTAACGAAAACGATGGATTTGCCGCGGATTGCTTGCAGGTCACGTTTGACCTTGGCGAATTGCAGGAAGCGGAGACGGGGCTGAGCCTGAAACAGAACCTCGCGCGAATAGAAATCACGCACTGCTTCCGGAATGGCGACATAGCCACCCGTAGTAGCACCGGCTGAGGTCGTTTCACCGAAAGCAAAACCCGTCAGAGCGATGAGCGAGAACGCTACGATAGCGATAATAAAAGATAACATTTTTAATAAGGTTTAGACGTTTTTACTACTTATTCCCGAATTCAGCTTCCAACTGGTGCAGGAGTTGTTCGCGTTTCTGCTGGAACTCGTCCATAGTCATCTGCTTGAAATTGGGACCTTGTGAAACTTCCGGGACGGCACGAGACGGAACTTCCGGCATTGCCGATGCGGGCGTAGCAGGTGTTGCCGGTACAGGCGCGGGAGCAGGCGTCGAATCTACGGCACCGGCCATTTCGGCCATCTTCTTAGCGATGAGCGGGTCCGTAACCTTGGTAGGCTGGGCACCCGGAATCATCACCGGAGAATTGTACTTGGCACGAAGCTCGATACTGTCTCTGAGAGACTTTTCGAGTTCCTCCTTGCTGTTACCCTTGACAAGTTCGGGAATACACGTTGCCTCGTTGTCACGGATGAGACGCTCCCGGTACTGATTGAGGTCGTTGACGCGCTGTTGCTCGGTAGCCGAGAGAACGGGTTGGATAACTTCACCAATCGTCTCTTTGAGGTCGTCCCGCGTAACGAATTTCTGCTCCATAGCCGACAACAGGGCGTTCAGATCGAAGGGAGCGGACGACTGAACGACATTTGCGGCTTTAAGAGTTTCGATCTGGTTACGCAGGGTCTCAAAAGTCGAGTGCAGTTTTGATTTCTCGGCTTGAGCGACGGCGACTCTGAACGCCATCAGTTCGGGAGTATCTTTAACCACATAAGTTTGGCCATTCAGTTCGATACTCTCCGGAATTGCTACGGTTGTTTTTTCTTGCGGATTCATACGGTGATTTCTACGATTTTGGAGTAATACAGTTTTCTGATGTTACTTAATGAGGTTGTTTTTGAGCACCTCTGCGCCGTTACCTTTTACGGTAGCCTGCGTCATTTGCTCACGGCTTACAAGCGCCGATTCGGGAGTACCCGGATTGACGAACTTGGGGCCGACGAGAGGCTGTTTGGTCTGCCCGATGTCGTGCAGTGCCTCCGGATTCGATTTGTCGAGAGTTTGTAACCCTGCCATAATACGAAAGTTTTAGTTAGACGAAAAAGAATTTATACTGATAGCCTGTCCAAAAGTAAGCAGTTTTTCTGAAAAATCAAAATTTCAGCTTATTCGGCAGGATTAGGATTCAATTCGGGTTCCTCGATAGCACCGGGATTGTCCTCCGGATTGATGCCGGGTTGTGGAGGAACACCACCGAGCGACTCTTGAAGTTTTGCTTGAAGTAACGCTTGGTGAAGCGTATCATCATCAATCTGTTCCATAAGCGCGTCGATGTTCTGTTTACCCATACGCTCCATGATCTCTTTACGGGAACCGAGTTTGAGACGAAGCTCGATTTCGGCACGATTGAGTTCATCCATGCGGTCTTTCGGGAAACCATAAGCAAAGACGGGAACAATGCGCATCTCCGAACGGAACCGGGGAGCCAACTTACGCAGTTTTTTAAGGCGTTCGTTTTTCGGGTCCTCGATTTCCAAAATACGGAGAATCATAGAGTTCATCTCGGTGATACCCTCACCGTATGTCATAGCCTTAATGTTGGCCTGTTGCAATAACGGGTGATAGGTGATCTGTAACGCGGCGGCGGAGGTATTACTGATGGCCTGAATCTTACCGAGGGCATTCTCCGGAACGTCAGATAATTCGTGCATCGCCGTTTTGATGTCTTTGATGAATTCGAGTGCGGCGGAAAGGTCAACATCCAAACCGAGGTTGAACACGTTGGCCTCGGCAGGAAGTCCCGACCATATCTGACCAAGACCCTTTTTGAGAGACTTGGCGGATGCGCCGGTAATTACCGTGGTCGGTGTTACGTGGTAGTCGATAACCGCTTTGATCTGTTGGTTCATCTCATTGTAAACCTTGTTCAGCTTCAAAACGTCATTCGCATCGGATGTCCCGTAAAACTTAGCCGCATTGGGGCGGTTTTTGATATGTACTACCGGAATGAACCCGTATTTGTTCGGGAACTTCTTGTGTTCATACTTGGCTACTGATGAATCATTAATCGTGACATCTTTCTGATACCATGTCTCGATGCTCTTATCGGTGTACTGCATCACGTACAGTTTGTACGGTTGTTCCTTATTGGAATCCAGTGGTTGCCGAACCAAAAATCGGTCCAGCGTATTGAAGTCGCCGTTTTTGAAAATAGGGAAGCATTGCCGGGAATCGAACACTTTTACCTTGACGTACTTTTCGTACTCACCACCCTGCCACGAAGCACCGATCCAGCAGTCGCCGGTGATGCTTCCCATTTGCAGGATTTCGTAGGCAAGCTGGCTCTTGTCAGATTTACCCCAATGGTACATCATCAGCTCCTCGGCGACTTTCTCTACCTCGTCGTCAACTTGGTCCGAATAGTAGCTCTTTACTTGGAACGAAAAAGCCTCGTTACCGAGCAAGAACATGTTAACCTTGTCAATGAACGCCCGGATATAGTTAAACGAGATCATTCCGTCGTTGAAGTCCTTCCAATGGAGACCATCGTAGAACTTCCAGAACAGATAGTATCTCGTCATTCGGTCAATCTCCCACTGACTGTCCTGAACGATATTCGTAATAACGAATGAACGCAGAACGCTGGTAGCTTCCGATAACGGGCGACTGTCAACATTCCAATATTTCGACCCCGGATAACCCGTGTAACTACCCATACCGGTAGGGTCCATTCCTCCTGTGTTTATACCCATAGCACTAAGTGTAAGAGTTTCTCCTTATTGCGCCGATAGTCGCAGTAATTCCATCGTACAGCGGATTATCGGTAACTTCCATTTCATCGTCAACCTGCCGGTCGGAGTTAGCCGCCAAACACATCAACGCACAACTGTCTACCATGTCATCAAAGTAGCCGTCCGATTTTTCACAAACCATGTACGGGCCGTTGAAATACTTCTGACAGTTCTTCATTTGCTCCTCGAACTTTTGGAACTCCATCGTACCTCGCACTTGTTTGTTCGCAGGCACAATAATACGCTTGGTTTGAATGTCCGAGATAAAATTAAACCACATGTCAGATTTACTCTGCGCCGTAAACGTATACGGTTCGATATTGACATGTTCGCCGCAGGCATAAATCAATCTGTCAACGACAGCTTTACCAACACCCGTATAGTCTGCAAATATAGTAGAAATGTTGTATTCTACAATATAGTTGAGAATTTCATGGTGTTGGGCTTCGTAGTCGAGACCTCCTAAACATACCCATGCGAGTATCTGTTTATAGGGTTTTTCGAACGGGTCATCCCCGTACCATACACGGCCAATCGTAAGAACCGTCTCCGCAGGAGACTTACCAATATCGAGGCCGGCAACGATAAAATCACGAATATCGGGGTCCTGATAACCGAGTTTCCGATTCAGCAGGTTGTTGAACTCCTTATCGGTAATAAGCATACCACTCTCCAAATCCCACTGTAACGCATACGCGAGTTTGAACGCTTGGGAATCCTCCCCCCAACGTTCCTTTTTACGAAGCACGTCCGCTTCATAGTTGAGGTGGAATTTCTTACCGTCTTTTTCATACTGTTCACGACGGGCGGCGATGATCTCCTTATATGCGTACTCGAAGTGATTCCGTAACCGTGGGTCTTTCAATCGGCGGTCATGGTTACGGTTCGCCTGAATCTCATACCAAAAGTGGTTCTTGGTCATACCGGTAGTTCCTACTTTAAGCAGTGTACCACCGGTAGCCGAAAGCATAGGCTCGATAGACTTCTGAACGATAAAGTCGTCAATATCCTGTGCCTCCTCACATATTACAAGGTCATACGTCTTGGATTCGATCTTGGATTGCTTACTGGCGACTTGTCCGGCCAAGAACGATCCGTTACTCAGTGACAAGCGCACGTTACTTTCCATAGATACCGAAATATCCGGGTCAGAGAGAATCATCTCGGCATTGGCCGAATTAAGTCTTGTCATAGCACGCGAATAAGTCGTTACAACCTGATCCGATTGCGGCGCAAACAGTCCAACACGGAAACCAGTGGAGAACTGTTCCAGTTCCGGCAGTACTTTAGCAAGCGCCGGAAGCAGGACGGTTAGGGTATCAATGACAAAAGCCATTGTCTCGGACTTACCCGACTGACGGGACAGCAGGACGGTTAGAACGCTACCCTCGAAAGTGATTACCGAGTAAATGATCCGATACGCAATGGCTTCCTGATATTCATACAGAGGTACGCCGGTAAGAATCTTACCGAACTCCATGATACGGTTCGTAATGAAATGCGCGTCGAAAGAGACCGTCTTACCCTCAACGCTTGAGGTGTCGATACTTTCGGCACTCTTTCCTTTGGTTTCAAATACGAAGCCTTCCTCCTTTATGGATTTTCTTACTGGCATTTTCTCGCGTCATATTCGAAGTTACCCATAGATTCCCTCCACTTGGTAAGAGAGTGTCGGAATGTTTCGGTTAATTCGGTCTCGGACGAATTGACATCAACCCAACAATTCGGCGTCTCATACAGCCGAACTGAATTAATGGTAAACTTTTCGGGACATAATGTCGCCAGTTCTTTGAATGCAACGAATAATTCGTCAGCCAGATTTTCAGCAGAGGGATTCTTGTCAATATCCCGCAGGCAGAAACCCATTACCCACATGCGCCAGTTATTTTTGTCGCACATGTTGATGATCTCGTCATCCTGCGGATTAAGAATACAGGCGTGGTCTAAAAATTGGTCGATGAATCCACCGAAGATTCGTTTGAGTTCCTTAAAGTCGATAGGATAACCAAGGCCCCAATATTCTTGGGAAATGTCAAAGGTCACCTCCAACCGAAAACGATGCCCGTGCAGATTGAAACACTTTACGCGCTCATTCATTACCCGGTGTGCGGCGTCAAACTCAAATACCCGTGTGATAGTTGCCATTACTTCTACGATTTTCTTCTGAAACTTCTACGATATTGATACCCGTCGCGGATATAGGTCGAAAAATATTGCCCCTTACTTTCAGCTCTCAGAAAGTTCGTCCATATACGGATAGGCACGTTGAAAAATTCATAATGCCAGTTCGGTCGATTTATGAACGTCATGCTTAACGTTCGTGTACGCCGGTCATAGTCAGCCGTCCGAATATTCGACGAAACAATCTGCATAGGTACAAAAAAGGGTAGCATCGTTGCTGATGCTACCGCAAATATAACCGAATTTATTCTAACGAGCAAATCTGAGCTACTTCATAGCGTCAACTTTGAGATTCTTTCGGGTAAACTTGGTAAGCCCTTTGACGTACTTGAATGCGGCAGAATCCGCCTTTTGGCCCTTAGAAGCGCTGTCCATAGAGAACACCACTAAATTAGTAAGTGCTCTACTGCCTATCTTCTTTTTTATTTGCTTATTTATCTCAAGACCTCGTTTACTGTACGGATGATACCACCACGTCTTGAGATCGGTGTCAGAAACTCCGAAGGTATCTTTTACAGAGGGAGGTTTCGTAACCGTCGTATCTTTTTTCATACGTCCAGTAGACCCTGCACCGATAGGCTTCTTAGACTTGGTGTCTCCCTCCAGCAACAGAGCTTTTGCGGAAATGGGTTTCATGGTACTGTTTGCCTTTTTGGTACGACCTGTACTACCTGCCCCAGCAGGAGTTTTCTTGGGTACAAACTTTTCGAGCGATTTGAACAGGGACGAGTGTCCTCTCTTGGAGTAACTTTCGTTCGCCGCGTGATCCAATTTCTTATACCCGGAAGTAGTCAGTTGTTTTCGAAGTTTCTTGGTGATTTCTCATCCTGCGAGAGAATCGGGTTCGTGATACCATATACGAAAATCCGACGCGGAAACCTTAACGGAATCGGCAGATTTAGCCGGAGCAGATTTCTTGACGGTAGTGTCCTTTTTAATGCGCCCGGTAGCACCGCCACCGACAGGTTTCTTCTTGGAGGCGCTGTTCTTTTTCATAATTTCAGCCTCTCTTTTGACAGGGTGCGGATCGTAAGTTACCTTCATACTACCGTCAATATCATGGTCTATGACGTAACCATACTTTTTCCGGGCTTCGGTAGTAGAAAAGCTCTCGTCCTTACGCTCTTTGAGTAGATTCTTGAGATACTTAACAGTTATGCCACTGCGAGCTTTTCTTTCGAGTTCAGAGCCAGCCCCTTTCTTTTTAAGTGCCTCTTTTGCCATGTCAGCGGCATCATATTTTGCGGTATGCGCTTTAACCGCAACCATCTTACCGGATTTGGTGCGACGGGTATGTGCCTTAATCTGCTTCTCCTTTTTCATACCGGGATTTTTAAGTTATACGCAAATATAGTGATTCTTTGGTATTTGACAATAACAGGTACAAAAATAACCGCACCGAAAAGGGCATTTTTCGGGCGGTTTTATCGACTTTATGCGGTCGGACGGTTACCGGGTCAGATCAATAAAAAAAGCACGGGAAAACGCGGTAGAAGCTCGTCGTTTGGGAAGACCCAAAGCACGGGCGATCAGCGTTAAAACGGGCATTGTCGCGCGGTTCTTATTCGTCATATATGCACGCAGATTCTTTCGGTATCGTGCAGGCAATTTCAGACCCTCCGAGGAAACGGCGAATTTACCGAGTGTCCCGTAACGGGTTTCAATCTCATGCAACAGGGCACTCCGGTATTCATTCAGAGAAATACGTTTCCCTTTCTCGAATAACGGGATGCGAAACGTGGTATCGTTAGTCTCAACAGTGAGAACCCCGTCGGAGACTTTCTTAACAGTGAATATTCCGACAACCTTTCCAGTACTTGTCGTAACGGTGAGCTTGTCACCGAATATCTTTTTTTCGGTTACTTTCATAGCTTGAAAATTATAGTGGTTTCTCGTTCGAGCGCCCCTTTCCAATCAACGAGATTTAGGCGACGCCCAAGAAGCATCAGCATCTTTACTATTTGCAGATAAGGAGTCCACTGTTCGCCATCTTTCCGGATATGGCACAAACCGAAAAGATTGCAAACAGTGGTCCCTATGGTTTCAGTCTCTATTTGGGACAGCATATCCCGTATATCGTCAGCGTGCAGATCGAGCATGGCCTTTTTCGTGCCTATGTCGTTTCCCAACACACACGTTACACAATCAGAGTAGATTCTCTCGACATTGAAGCTACGGAGTTCCATTTGAAGTCGATCCAAAATTTTAATTTTTCTACATATATCGAAGCAATCCTGTTTTTCCTCGCAGGAATAGGGTCGTTAACTTCTTCGAGATTTCGAAACGCTCCCATAAGAAACGAATACGCCTCGTCGAAAGTAACACTGCAAAGGTCTCTCTCATACTGGTCCTCGTTGCAGTTGTAGAGGTCCATGTATTGTTCCATCGAACAAACAATAATGTCGATGCGCCGTATCTCCTCCGGAGAACGTTTATTTCGGCATAAATTTACCATACCTTTCTTTACAAATACGGATTACCTTTTCGCACTGTTCAACAGTAAACATCCCGATATGGGTAATTTCGACAGGTATTCCCAACTGCAAAGATAACCATTTATACGCTTGGGTGCGGCTTGAAAGTTCTTTTTGCCAGATAGCGTCGAAATAAAGATGCGCTCGTTTGCGAGCGTCACGAAGTTCCTTGTTGGCAACACTCCCCTTACCGTTGATAGTTCCACGATGGACACCTGCGTATGCTCCGCATTTGGGACACACGTACAGAAGTCCGAAATCCTTGTCGTAGAATTCACCGGATTCGCGTAGCTCTGTCCACTCATTACAGTAGGGACAGAGCTGGCCGGTGAGAATCATTAGCTCACGTTTTGGAATCTTCATCAGTCGATCTTTTCGTATTTAGGGAACAATTTGTTGAATGCGGTTTGCTCAACGTAGTTTACCTTGTCGTACTGCTTGAGCACACGCTTAACCGCGTCTTCTTTGATGGCAATGACGCGACCAGTCCGGTAAGGATTGTCTCCTGTTTCACCGTCGCGCACCTCGATAAAAAAGATACCGCCGTCAGCGATGATCTTGGAACAACCGTCACAAGCGTGACCACAGCACACCTGCGGAGGAGCTTTGGCAGCTTTACCATCTTTGTCTTTGTAGGCAGTCCCCAAAAGGGCAACTCCTATGGACTCCCCACAGATAAAGCAAGTTTCTACCGTAGGGTTGAGTCCGAATTCTTTAGAAATAGATATTTTGCTCATAGTTTTAATTGTTAAAGAGTCCCCGTCGCAGAGCCTCGTTTTTAATTTCTTCGTCAGAGAAGTCGCTCAGTTTTGTAGGCAATTTCCAGCTAAAATTGTCATGGATATACATTGTGTATACCTCATGGCACAACGTGTCAAATTCCACGTCGTTAGGCGTCACGTCACGCAAGCACCACAATACACGCATACCTTGGTTGGTTCCGTACCGTTTTACCACGTTCATTTTCTCCAGCGCGGGGAGGAAAGACCGAATGGCGCTCCGTGATAAACCACACGTAGAGAACACCTCAGTGAAACCTTGCCGCGGACGATAAGGAGTACTCCGGCAGATTTCGTACAGATACACCATAGCCTTTCGGAAACTTTGTTGAACGCGATCACGATATTCCGGAGACTTGCGCCACTGAGTAGGTTTTTTTTCTTGGTTCATAAGAACAGGCTTTCGATAAAGTTAGCGACATCGTTACCATAATGACGCTTGATAATTTCTTTCATGGAGCAATGGTACTGCTCATCATAGTTGCCGACGATTTCGTGAAGTCTCTCGTCAAATTTGATAATGTCGAACTCTACTATGCCAGTTACGGCACTGACCTTATCGTCGATATACTCGGAAAAATTCAGATCATCTTTACCAAAATATTTGGTAAATTTCTTGGCGGCGTCAGCACGCCCTTGTGCATTGTTACGATACATTGTTATTCTTCGTTAGTGGTGTCGCCCTCGGTTTCTTCCGCGGGCAATTTGATGAATTTGTCAGCTTTCAACAACTGAAACTCCGTGGAGAAGAAAATACCGTTGTCTTCGACACGGAGGATGGTTTTCTTGCTCCACCGTTCGTTGTACCACAACAGAATCTTGTCACCGACTTTCAGCGTGTCGTCATAGTATACGTCTTGCGGTGCTTCGAGACCGACGCTGGCAAACAACGCGGTAAGCACTTGTGCGGATTCAGCAGTACGCGCCAGCAATTTCGGGTTGAATTCAACTGTATCTTTCGTATAGGGGTCTTTAAGAAGCGTAACCGCGTCAATATCGCCGTTGGCGTACTGCATTAACCGCGGCATGACTTTCGGCTCATAGTGGAGCAGGTAATCTTGCAGGAACGACACCGCACCGATCAGTTTGCCGTCAACCATGATTTGATTGCCGACCAGTTCACCGACTTTCTTGAAGTCGGGTAACAACGTACCGACGAACGAACACCGCTTGGGTTCGGTAACGTCCTCGAATACTTGCTCCTCGGTAATTTGTTCGACCGCGGCAAGAAATTTTGCGTACCGGATGCGACGCTCTTTCCACTGCTTGAGGACTTTATTAACCGCCATGCGCCACTTTTTGAACGGAATCATGTCGGGAACCAATGCCGGGTCGATCTTCTCGGATTTACCGGTACGGATAGCGGATATTTTAGCGAGCACCTTGCGGCGCAACAGCTCATAGTCGGGTTCGCCCTCAACCACCTCGTCGATACGTTCACGCTCCTCCGCCAGTTTTTTACGACCGCGTTCAGCGGCTTCGGCCAGTTCGTCGGCAGTATGGCGGATAATACTCTTGCCGTCGAACATGTCACCGAGTTCGCGCGGCGACGGAATTCCCTCAAACGGCGTATCGACCTCGGCATAGCCGTTATTGGTATCGGTGATTTGAAAACCGCTCTCGGCGTCGCACGTAATACGATAACCGCGGAAATACAGTTTGCCTTTTTTGAGGGGCACGTCCTCACCGATGAAGCGATCACGCAGATAGCTTTGGTAAATTTTCAGATTCATGCTCACCGTGTCGAGCACGGATTCGTCAAGCTCGGCAAAGTCGTGCATAACGCGACGGCATTTGCCAGTGGTGGTGTCGATTTCAACTACTTTGCCGTTAAGGGCGGTTGCAATTTCGTGTGCCATTTTATCGTGGGATTTAGCGGTGATTATTCGAGGGATTTATAAAAGAGGACAGCCGTGTGTGCATTACGGGGATTAAGGCGGTTAAACCGTGCGAATTGACATAAATAGGGGTGCACCTCGCGCATATTAGAAGCGTGTCGCAGGTATGTTTTGGCGAGGGTTTCACTCGGCCACGTGAGAAGCTCATTAAAGTTGTATTTACTGGGATGGCGCTGGGTCAGAGCGTAGGCCATTTGTGCGGCTGTTTTGTCGATGACGATTGTAGGACGAATCATGGCTGTATAAGATTTAAGGTTATTAACGCTGGTTTGCTACTACATTTACGGCGGATTCAATTTCGTCGTCTTCGGTCAGACGGAGCTTATAACCGAATGCCAGACCGTAATATTGAAACAGTGCGCCGAACGGACGCTGGGTGAGTTTAATGAGCTTAATACCGAACGGCGTAGCTTTGGTAGCGAGTTCTGCCGTTTTGGCAAGTTGCGGGCGAATGGCTTCAAAGTCGTTATCGTCGAGGAATTTGTCGTACAGCTTGGCCCACTTGTCGAACAATCGCTTGTCAAGTTCACCGAGCAGTCGGTCCTCGCTTTCGGAAAGAGTTTTTGTACGCGGCGGTACAGCGACTTTGGCCGGTGCAGACTTTTTCGCAGGGGCAGGCTTCGAAAGAATGCCATACATGTCATTCACCTGCTTTACTGTAACACCGTCGCTGATAAGTTTCACTACATCGGCTAACCGAGTACAACGGTCTTTGTGGCCACCGATAGTTACTTTGCCATACCGTGAGTATACTTGGTAGACCTCGACACCGTTTTTCACCGGAAGCTCGAAATAAAATTCGTTCTTGCCGTAAAAGTCATTTTTGTCGTACTTGCTGAGGTCGAGGATGACGCCGGTTAGTTTTTTGACGTTGAGAGCGAGACCTTTTTGGTCGGCTTCATCGAACCGATACAGCAGACTGCCGAAATAGTTTTCACAAGTTTTCGATACCTTGAGTTCCTTTGCTAAATTGTTGTCTTTCATGGCTTTGTGGTTTATTAAAATTTCGATATACAAAAATAGTTATATTTTAAGACATAACAAAATTATCTGTAAATATGATTGGTCAAAAGTACCACAAACGTATAACAAAAGAGGAACAAGAGTAAAAAAGGGTGTACCAGTACGCAGGGACCGGGCACACCCCTATTATAATATAGGTATTCGGACTATTTGTGCAACCACTTTAACAGCGGACGGATAACATCCGATACTTTGCGCGACGCAATTAAGCACTGCTCGGCAGTACCATAGCAATACTCGCCATCATCGGACACGTACAAATAACGAGCATCGGAATAGGCATTGAACTGTCTCTCGACACGGAAACCGTCGTCCCAGTCATACGAAACTTTTGCCGCCCGCAGATAACTTTGCAGTATGCCGACTTTGCGGCATTTCACACGTTCCCAGTTAGGAAGCCGGTAGGGGTTTTTGTCAACCGGGTCTTCGAGATACGCAGGGTCATAGGGGTCCAGAAACTCTTTCATTGTTTTTGTGCGATTGCGATTCCACGTAACAACTCACTCGCTGTAATACCAACATGGAGAGGAAACTCCACACCGTTCTTTATTATCGACTGAGGCTGTTTATTGGAACCATGTGATTGCCGATCATTAATTTGATAGTAGGTTCGTCCGTGTACTTGGTAAGCAAAAATATAGTAACGCTTACCGAAACCTAATGAATAAAACTCTTCGAATACCTTGTCTTCCATAATTTTAATATTTTAGGGTTTTCTCTGCCAGCCGGGTCATACAAAACGTGACCACTTTAGCCAATCGTGTTCCCGACCGTCGGGGGTCATAGTCACACGTTATTTCAATCGTTTTGCCATCAGCGAGCCTACGGGGAGACCCCGCACGAACGTGCAGGAATCTTTCCCGTGACCAACGCTCTGAAAATTCGGCAAAACTCGTTTCTGTGAACGGTCGTTCTGCTAAGTAAGCAACCGTAAATTGGTTCAGTTCTTCATTCATAGCTAAAAGGGATATTCATGCGATATAACCTTTTCGAATCTACGGACCACCTCGTCGGAGGTGATCGACTTCTCGATAAAGTTGCGCAAAGTATGCGCGAGGCTGTTTTGGGTATCTTCTGAGAATCGTTTCCAGTAGTTTTCAGCTATGTCATCGAGCAGTTCGTAAAAGTGAGGTTCTTTTTCACGACTGACAAGACAAGCTACTGAAGCGTCTACTGCGTCCCACGCGGTCGTTTGGGCGTCTGTCATCGTATCGTCGTCGAACGTATATGCAAGATAGGTTTTTATAGATTCGGTAGTCTCGCTCCCGCTGGCGTCATAAGCACCTTTAAGGGACGCGGTGGTTGTAACCACAACGGTCCCGTCATCGAGCACGATCCGCACCGGATATGTACGCGCAGAGTGCCTTATGCCGGTGACAGTCGCTAAACGAATAGCCCCTTTGAACCGAATACGATATTTGCTACCGATGAAATGCTCACCGAATTCAATACCGTGTGTCTTGGCAAAGGCATCAGACCGGGCGTGCTCACTTGCGCTGTACGGGGCATCAGTTGGGCGCAGTTCACAGCTAAGGGACACCACGTTCGACGAATAGCTCGCCTTGGTGCGTTCATAGTTGAGACCGTATTTCTCGCAAACACTGCGAATATCACTCTCGAACATGTCGAGAAAATCGCGCACCGTTTTACGGTCTGTAAACTTAGTGATCTTCATTGTTGACATCTTTATAAAATACTTCTTCGTTATCATAGCTGAGAGGGACCACGTAGGAACCATACTTTCCGCTCACCTGCATACGCAGATACTCAATCGTATCTTTGATATTACCGACATGGCCCATCCACACCGGATGCCATTTATCACGGCAAAGCCATCGAGAATATATTACGCCGTTCGAGTATTTATACTCGGTTATCGGGTAATAATGGTTGCTCTGCCACTTTTGGACACGTACATGAAACAGCTTCATAATCAGTTCCTCCACTCGATTACACCGTTGCCTTTTCGGGACCAGCGACCACCGAGTTCCGCCGCCGCTTCAATAGCGTAATTATTGTGTGGTTCTGTCGGGTCATACTGTTCACTGATACAGTCAGCCAGTTCACTACCAGTTATTTCGGCGTTATACGGTACGATATGACCGTAGTTCGCCGCGATATACTCTTTGACTACTTGTGCGTGCATGTTGAAATTATGTTTACAGGTTCAACATCTTCCGCGAACATAAGTCCGTCCTCGCAGGAAACTATTTTCCCTCGTCTCCTCATGTCAATAATGACGCCTCCCAACATAGCGGGAGTTACACCTTCGTATTTGAGGAGCGCTTCGTAACCAAACGCTTTGCTACCGGTAGCATCTATCTCTTTGCAGATTGCATCGAGCGCGTCTTTCAGATAGTTTCGCATGTTCGTCATTTCAGCCACGTGTACACGGGCCTCGCGTTTGTCATGGAGTTTCACGTAGTCGCGGGCCGTAGCCAGCGCAGTCTCTTTCGTCATCATAATCGTTTAGTTTTAGATAAATGCTATTTGACCGTTGTATTCAAGCGCCACCGCCTCTTGGCCGAGTTCGTCGCGCATTTTCTCGCAGTATTCGACCAGCTCGTCGATATGCTCAGTGAACTGCATCTTCGTGCAAAATGCATACACAATGGTAATACGCTCTTTGACCAGTTTACCGCTTTCACTCTGCCATCCGCCGATTGCGTCGGTAGCCGTTGCGCCGCCGAACCAACCGGACAGCTTCGTCAATGTTTCGTCAACCTGCTTGCGTGTGTCGCAGATTTTGTCAACGCCGATAGTAGACGGGACATATACTGCTACTTTGTTGTCGAGATCAAATTTGAATTTCAGTGCTTTCATAGTTATGCTTGGTTTGATTAGAATTCAAAGTCTACGAATACTTCGGTGCCTTTCTTCACGTTGCGCCACTTGTTCGCATCGTCGAATGCCGTACATTCGTAACGACCTTCACCACGTTTATAGCCGAGCGTCGTATACGCGCCTTTCACATAAACCGGGCCATTCTCTTTGAAACGAATGAACTCGCCTTTGCTTACACTTTCAATAGTCTTTTTCATAATTGTATAATTTTAAGTTAATCTTTTGCTTCAAGTAACCGTCCGATGTATCGTTCAATCATCGTATTACAAAGGTAGTTATTTATTAAAACATAACAAAATTATAGACGGATATTTTTGGTCAAAACACCGGGAAAACTATAACGAAACAGGAACACCGCACCAGTAAGAGGGCAATTTACCGGGGTAACCCGCACTTTCAACCATTTTTCAACCACCGCACACGACCTCCACAGATTCACCAGTTACGCACCGTATTCACACCTACGCACACGATCATGCACCGCAATACCATCTCCACGCAACTATCACCGCACAACCAGCACCGCTACACACCACTGCACACGCACCGTTCTCTACACGCACGCACACCGCACCGATGCACGCACGACATCTCTACACAGTTACTCGACTTACATGGCTCGTTCTTGCAAATCTACGTTGTGACCTACGCGGTTACTGAAACTACATGTCTCGATCTACGAAACTACTCTGTGACCTATGTGGACTACCCGCATCCCCTCCGGGCACCAACCCCATTTAAGGGGTGGGGTCCCGTTTGTGCTCCGGAGAGTGAGCAGAAATCTTACCTGCGCTAATAGCTTAATCCAACGCTGTCCAAGAAATCATAGATGGTAGAACTACCAGTAGGACATTCATCCTCGTCTTCGTAGTATTCTATATCCATGTATTTCTTATCGTAGTCAACATAACAACAAACATAATCTCCGTCCGGATGGGAAAATATTACTTGCCATCCTAATTCTGCCAATTCTTCGAGATAACCCCCTATCTCTATTTCATCACAGTCAAAAGTAATAATCATAATATCCTAATTTAATTTCTCCGCCGAAATCTTAAAATTACGCACGTGTAGTTAGTTAAACAAATCGTCCCAATCGTCGTAAGATAAATCCGGGAGAAATTCGGGAACACCCTCTACTCGGTATAGCCATACACGTGAGGGTTCTATACTTACCAATACAGGAAATCTTAAATGCACGTTTCCGGAAATTAGTTGTACATAGCTAATATCCCCGACATTATTTATAATTATACGTGTTTGTCCTATATTCCACTTATTAGTAAAGTATACCCACCCAACTACATCAGTTAATTCCTCGTAGCTATTTACTATTATATTCATAAAAACAAATCAATAAAGTCCTCCACGGATAAAATATCTGTATCCGGGGATGCAACTACACGTGTATAACGTTTCCGAACCGTAGAAATAATAAATACATTTCTGTATTCAGCAGCAGTAGTACTCTTGATAGCTACTTCAATGTAGCCATTTTCAGATAATAGCTGCATAAATTCAGACTTACTATACCCATCTGTTCGCACGTATATATTACCACCCATAATTATAGAAATAAATCAATAAAGTCTGCAACAGTTATACACTCTGCCTCGGTATTATAGAAACGATAAAACTCTTTGCGCCCAGTGTATACGGCAAATATATTCAAAGTAGGTTCTAACTTAGTTGTGTACATCGAAGATGCGCTATATCCATTTTTAATCAGTAGTTCCGCAAAATTATTCGCCGCAGATATTTCTACGAACACGTAAACGTAATTAGCCATGTTAATTTAATTAGAGATGTTCCTAACCGCGTTTGCTACCTGCGTTCTTACGCTCGCTACTCTTGGCCCTCTGTGGCCGTTACCCGTCACACTGGTTAACAAGGGTTTAGAAACCCACACGCATCAACACACACACATACTCTTTATATATGTATATAGTATAATAGAAGCAATGTAAATTATTAGCCGCGATCTTGGTAAAATTAGAATAGTTATTCCGGCATCTTGTTATTGCAATTACGTCTATACTGAAACACAACCGCCTTTTTACCCCTTTTTCTACTGGTTGCTACGGTTAACCTCTTTGGAGTATAATCACGTAATTAATTTTTATGCAGATAATTATGCTACTTTTCGTGGGTTTCTGAAATTAGCTGTTTTTAGGAGGTAAAAATTGGTCCTCTAAAAATGCGAAAAAGTGGTTGACATAGGTCAACTGCCCGGAAATGGCAAATTAGCCCGAAAATGCAACTCCCGGTAACCTCTCAGTAACGTCAGAAAATAACTCCTCGAAGTCGGCAAAAGACAAAACAGAATCATCAACCATTATTCTACCGAGATCGACTTCGCCATATACATGCACTCTATTATTGTGCACACTGATGCTTGTAATAGTTAAAGCCAGCGGTATATCAGCGGAATTTGTATGTTTTATCTGAAAGTTGTGCCCTACGTAAAAATAAGGATAACCTTGTACTACCATTAACCAATCCATTATTATACGCGCTTGCGTATAGGATAATAGCACGAAATACAGTCCGTTATCTTTGGTCATTTCAAGTTACACTTTAATCAAACAAATCCAAGAAATCGTTATAAGTAAGAGACTCTTTTACGGTTTGTTCATTCACAGGCTTAAAAAAGACCGTGCATACATAATGACCTAAGCTAAAATAAAATGGTGTCGGAAAACTTTCCGAAGTTAGGTAACATGTAAATAGGTGCATAGCTTCTGTGTACGAATGACGCTCATATACATTTGTAAATGCAAAGTGTATTGCGCGTATGCTTGTACCATTTTTGTTTACCCACCATGAAACGATAGCTTCTATTTGCTCTATATTTTCTACCGCAACTATCATAATCTACTCAAATAGATCGAGAAAATCAAGATAAGTCAGTATCTCGGATTCGTCCGTAGATACACTATCCAACAAAGTATTCGGAAATACAAAGATACCTTCGTCACCCCATTTTACCAGTGTAACCAGAGGAAACATCACTCCTTTACTTTTCTCCATATCCCACAATGTCCACTTAGTACCGTTATGCCAAAAGTAGTCGTAGGCCGCCAACTGCTTTAGTTCGGTAGGTCGGGCAGTCAGTATCATTGCCAGCAATCTTCGCAGTTGCGTGTAGCCATGTATGTCGTAGATAATCATAAGAACAAATCTTCAAATTCCTCAAAAGACAATACTTCGGGCACTCTCCTTACTTTCTTTGAATCATACCACAGTATGTGCTCCGGATTATAATGTACAACAAGAGGGTATGTTGCTTTAAGCACCTTCTTTCTAAAATCATCAAGAGATATTATACCATCTGAACCGGAATAAATGATATGCTTACTGAGAGTGTCCCAACCATATTTATCATAGGCATATTTACAAATTATTCCGAGTTCAGCTCTGTTTTCTACACTTACATTCATGTTCTGCCTATATGAATAGGTCAATAAAATCTTCCACCGATAGACAAGTTCCGTAGGAGTACATGATTCGCTTAAATAACTTTTCCTTTGGATAGATTCGAAAAACCAATCGCTTCTTATCGGTCGCATTAGGGGAACGGTCAGTATAGCCATCCTCAGTCAGTAGCTCCATAAAAGCGTCGATTCGTGGTTTATCCACGTATACGAAAACAACATTTTCCATAATCACAAAAATAAGTCGGTGAAGTCATCTACGGACATACCCCTAAGACTATTATCCATAGTCAGAAAACACGACGCCTGCAATTTTTCGGGGATGATCTCATATATAAGGTGAAACGTGCTGGTACTTATCTGAGAGTTACCAATAGTGTAGCCGTTTTGTTTGAGAAGCATCTTAAATGCGTCGTTCATTCGGTTAGGTACAAATACTCTTATCATAGAAATAGATCAACAAAGTCCTCCCAAGTTATCTCGTAGTTAGTCACTGTAACCGAGGGACAAAAATAGGTCTTCTTATCGTTATCAATTAAAAGCACTACTTGTCCTCCAGCCTCTTTAATGGTTTTTGTGCATGTGTAGCCATACTGAATAAGTTGTTCGGAAACGTGTGGCATTTTCGACGCTTCTAACCGAACAAAAACAAAGTTCGCCATCACAAAAATAAATCGGCGAATTCCGAAAAGCTCATACGAGGAGCTTCAAAATCCGCAAGTTTCACTGAACACGTTTTGTACTGGACGTCCATGCACACCCAAAAGTCAAGTAGACACGAATAAGACTCCAAGTCCACATTAGTTTCATAAGAGTTCTCCCGCAATAACGAAATAAGTTCGGGCACTTGCTCCCCACAAACCTGAACATAGATATAATTATGCGGCATATACTCTATGTCATCACTCCTTAGCGAGTAGGTTTTTTCGTATCTCATAAAAATAAATCGGTAAAATCAACCACGGACAAAAAGTCTCTTGGAAGAGATTTAATCTCTATGCGGGTGTACCACTTCTTAGTAGGCTGAATAATATAGCATCCTGAAACTCCCATAGTATCAATAGCGTTGGCCACTAAAGTATAACCAGCCTCTCGGAGACTTTGCTCAAACGTATCAGCTCCGAATGCGGTGCGGACATGAACAAAGGAATCCCGTATCTTCATTTCTCTCATGTAGTTGTCATAAGTGTAGGCAGAGCTGGTGTCATAATCTTTAGGTAGGCCCTCGTGAATAACAATGGACGCACCCCCTAAGAAAATAAAACAAGGAAAGGTCCACCTATTAATATTGATCTCCATATACGAATGATACATATATGACGAGTCCTCACCAATGTATATCTGGATTACTTTCGAGCTAAGGGGTGCTTCATGGGATTCATACCACGAAAGAAGCGTTTTAGATAGCTGGCCAGTGGATTCGACCTTTACAATATTACCCATAGTTAAGAAAATAAATCTAACCAGTCTGCAAAAGTGAGTGCATCCGGAAAATCAACAGGGAAAGCACCTACCTCAAGGTATGGTTTATCCTGTATACGAACATAACCGGGTATCTCACTTGTCACAAGATCATAACGAAGTAAGTCAGTAGCAGAAACTTCCTGATTAAGTCGGGGAAACTTAATCTCAAACTCCATAAGGTGTATTCGGCTCTGATACCAAATACACAATGTTCGGAGTTCCCCTAATGATTCTACACGTACTGTAATATTCATCATCCAAATAAATCTTCAAAGTCGTCAATGCTTAACATGGAAAGGGTATGGATAAGACTGCGGTCAGCATGAATGACGCTTATCCTACCGTATCTGAGAATAATACACGCAAGGTAGGGTACCTTAGACAAAAAGAACTTTTCCGGAACCTCTACGAGACGTACCGCGTCCAATTCATCATCAGTAAGGACGTGTACTATTGGAGAGCCGGTAGGAAATCTGTCAGAACAATAATTCGAAGATAGGACAGTTTGTGCGTCGGCGTCACAACCTACACTAACCAAGATAGCGTCTTCGAAATACTGCCGTAGAGTGGTCTTCCGAACACCGTCATTACGGGTGATCCTAATATCTCCTGTCTCTGCATAAGTGACATCCACAATAACGGCAGACCAACTACCTACACTTGTGAGACCTCTCAAAAGACTGTTTAGAGAATACACATTAACAACCCCATCGCCATTAAATATATGGATCATTTCCTCATGGGGGTCCCAACGCTGTTGCGTATAGAGGTATCGACAGAAGAAGCAAGTTTCCGCGAAAGATTCACAAGTAACTTTAGCCATCATTATAGAAATAAATCAGCGAAATCGTATGAATTCATATCAAATTTAAGGGAACCTGCATTAATTGACCTCATGGAGAACAATTTGTTATTTATGGAAATTTCGAATATCTTAGCGGCATTCCTGTCAAATGTACTCTCAGAGGTAAGGGAACCTCCCTCCTTATAACCGGCTTGTATTAGTCCTTTCACGAACTCGTCACAGCGTAAAGGCCCTACAAAAACATTTATGATTGAACTTTTCATAAGAATAAATCTTCAAATTCCTCCCACTCGAAATAAGGTGCTCTAAGAGTACCGATGTTTTCTATTATTGAACGTTTAGTTGAAATATCAATAGTTAGTACGTACTCTTTCTCCGGATAGACATGTACGGTGTGACCTATCTCATAGCCAGCTTGGCGAAGTAATTCGAGCACTCTCCAAACACGTTCCCCTATAAAAATGGTTCTATGTATCATAAAACAAATCCTCCCAGTCGAGATAATCGAGATAATCCGAACAAAGTTTCCCGTTACCGCTGTAACGACTTATGTAAATGTAGGGTTCGTCTTCGGGTTTTTCGGAATCATGCCTTACATGCAGATGGCAAGGATAAGCAACGTTCTCACATATTTGAGCCACAGCGTTACCGTAACCCAGTTGGTACGTATCCAGAGCTGGGGTAAGTGCGGTTTTAATATGTCGGCAATCCCTACACCATAGCAGAACCCTGTATAGTCTGATTTTACCGTCGATATTACCAATCGACCTAATAGTTTCCTGCATATATAAATATAATAAAAATTTTTGACAATTCCAAACGGCTAAGAATCAGCTAATAACAAATAAGGAGAGCACCGAAGCACTCCCCTCACGCTTACAATGAAGCGAAACAAAATGAAGAAACTATTTGAACCAAGAAACCTTGGCGGCTAAGTCAGCGTACACAGTGTGAATAAGACCCTCTTTGTGGCAATGATACTGCCCGGAGTACCCCTCGATACCACCGAGTTTATTTGCCCACCGTTCAGTCCAGTAGTTATAGTAACCGCCCTTGCCATTGTAGCATAAGCAGTGAATCCCACTGCACAATCCAACGATAGGCAGATATAACCAACCCAGTCTCCGAGACTGCCGAGTATGCCCGTATTCATGGTCGTATACGGGTTCCCGAAGTATTGAGTTCTTCGAGATGAAGATATACCGTCCCATAGAGAACCCGCCTTTCATAGAGGGTACGACGTAAAAGGCAGTACCGTTCTCTTTATGAACACGGCGTTCTCCCCGATAGTACCACAACATGAACAACCCCACAAGGTTTTGCGGAAGTTGCCAAATGTACAGCAGTACAGCGCAGATTATTTGGAGAACCTTTTTCATTCGACCTCGTACCAGTCTGCGGCGAACATATCGCTGATCGAGGGGACCCAACTGTTAGCGATGCCGGTTTTCGTATCGTAGATAACGCACTGGTTCTCGTAGTCGATATGCCCTACCGTGCGCAGGATGACCTGCTTGGCCTTTTGCGGAACCGACTGCATTTTCGGGATGATCTCGCTTCCGATACTCGACGGAACCTGTTTGAATACGAAAAGACCGCGACCGGCCCAACCGGTACGTGCAATGCACCTTCCCTCCCGGAGAAGTTCGATTGCATAGGAAAAATCGAACGTCGTCATTTCTTTACCTCCTTTTTAACGTTATCGAGCCACCACTTGTAGCCCTTGTAGGTGGCAAACGAACCGACAGCGGCTCCCAGCACCCAACCGATAGTTGTGTAGATGCGGAATCCCTTCGGCAAGATATTCCACACCACAGTTCCGACGATAAGGACGGCGATAGCGACACCAATCCAAATCAACACTTTCTTAGCGTTAGCGTCCATAGTTGTAGGGTTTATTTGGTTTGCACGACCTCTTTACCCATTTGGGCAGTAACCATCCAGTTCTTGAGGTCGATATACTTGTTGAGCTGGACCATGAGGTCATTCGTAACCATGTCCCTCTGTTCGTCGCTTTCGAACCAAATCTCGGTTTGAAGCGTCGTAATAGCGGCGAACGAATCGACCACTCCTTGCAACATGGCTTCGGGAGTAGCCGCACTGTTATCGTCGGAAACTGCACTCCGCCGAGCGAGGTCAGCGCACGAAAGCACGACTTTCTGACCGATTTGGCGCAGACGTTCCGAAACCTCGTCGTACCGTTCGTCGGCATCCTCGTACAGCTCTTTGAAAAGAGCGTGGAGCGACCTGAAATTGGAGGAGCTGATGTTGTAGTGGTACTGGTGCACCTTAATGTTGAACACCTGCCACGAAGCGGCCAAGTTCAGTAACTTGTCCAGAGTTGTTTGATTTACAGTTGCCATTACTTTTCGAATAAAATCCACATATAATATTGAGAGAGTACTCCCCCATCCAATATTTTAGAGAGAGGGATGTCTCGTTTTGCCTGAAATTCAAACTCCGCTTTGTACACACGCATCACCAAGTTTCCGTGTGCGTAGTCAGTGTAGTGTTCTACTTCCCGTGCACGTTCGAATCTCTTGTGGCGAAGATACGAAAAAATAATGAAACATTCCGTAAGAGCCAAAATACTTGCAACGATCACGGTACAAATAAGCCCTATGTCGATTGCGGAAAGGTCTTGTCCAAGCATTCCTTATAGTGTTTAGCGTATTCTTCCAACTCAGTATAAAATTCATCGCCGAGAAGTCGTCTGATAGACGTTTCGACAAATTTCCATACTGGCATTTTTTCACGGCGCCCCTTGTCGAAAGCCGGAGAGCATTGATCATCCCACAGGTGAGATAAATCCAGTCGCAACTCCGCATTATGCCAGACTAAGGGGTACAGTGAGCAATAAACCGGAATGGGGAACGACAACCCTTTTCCCTCGGCGTGCATCAGTTCCAAGGCACAACAGTTTTTGTCTCGCCGGGAAAGCAGGCACGAACCGCCCTTGTAGTTTTCCATTGCGTAGGAACGCCCGTCAGATGTGGAGTAATCCCGTGAAGCGACTATGGGCGACCGTGCGAACTTCTTGCGCATTTCGGGCGACACGTAGGACTGAATAAGGGTTTGATTTCGGAGAATCTCTGCGCATTCCTCATGCGTCAGAGCACCTCCGAATGTAGGAACCTTATTTTTCGCCCAGCAACACGCGCCTTTGCACTTCTCGTAGTCACACGAAAAATATGTCGTAAAAATGTCGGTGGAAACTCGGATTCCCCGAATACCAATCCAACCCATAATTTTATTGTTTGATAAGTTGCATAAGTTCTGCACGGGTGGAACTTTCGTCGAAAGCACCTCCCAGCTTGGAAGTGATAGTATCACTGTTGTAGTCCTCTACACCGCGGGTGCGAACGCACAAATGCTCCGCCTTAATGATGACGGCCACACTCGGCGTACCGAGGATATAAGACAGTGCCAGATAGATTTGCTCAGCAAGACGCTCCTGTACTTGCGGTCGGCGCGAGAAGAATTCCACCACACGATTCATCTTGGAGAGACCCAAAATTCGACCGTTCGGAATATACGCAACCGTAGCTTCGCCGAGGATAGGAACGAAGTGATGCTCGCAGTTGGAAGTAACCTTAATGTGTCGCTCCACTACCATAGAATCATAAGCCATCTTGTTCGCAATAGTGGTGCACTTGGGGAAGTTCTTGTAGTCGAGTCCCCAAAAGATTTCCCGCACGAACATCTTGGCGACACGTCGCGGTGTTTCATGGAGGGAATCATCCGAGAGAGCCAAACCGAGTGTCAGCATGATATGCGCAAAGTCGGCTTGGATCATTTCAATTTTCTCCTTGTCGGAAAACTCGGATTTGATACAGGGGGTTTCGACACCAGCTTCGGAAAGAAGTTTGCCGATTTCTATGCCCAGTTGTTCGTCGGTTTTGTTACAGTCAAGAGCCATAGTTAAGATTTATCTGATGCCCAAATATACGAAACTTTTTCGAATTATGGGCGTCCGCAAATAAATCTTGTCAGCAAGCAGGACATAAGGTACTGAAAACACCCTTGTCGCCGCATTTCGCAAAGCTCCCGACGATACGTTCGCACTTGGCCTAAGATATAGTTACGGCGAATTTCTCGAAGTTTACGGGACATCTCAGAGGTACTCCGGATATAGATGATCTCCGGACTACTCGAAAAAGAAATACCCCACGCATCATACGCAGGGTAAAAGTCCAATCGGACATTATCAATAGCCCGATCACGGAACTCTCGAAGTTTACTAATTTTCATGCCTAAAAATCGAGTTCGCGTACTATTGAGGATATTTTTTCGCACATCTTAGAGCAGACGTCTGCTGGAAGCTCCAATTCAGCAACAACCATGTCCAAAGGTACTGTCTCCGCCAGAATGTACATATACTGTAAGATATACCATTTGCGCAACGGAATATCTCCCTCGTACATAGTTCTACTCGTAACGTCGAATTTCTTACCGCAGAGAGGACATTCGAGGTCTCCGGTCAGATTTTCATCGGTGACTGATTGACCACAATACGGACACGTAACTACACCAGTAGGCCAACGTCTTCCTACAAGGTGTTGTCTACAAGTCTCCTCGTCGGGAAATTTCGACTTAAAATAAGTCATGCCATTGATGAAATGTTTATCCATATAAGTATATAGATTAGGAAGTTTCTAAAAATTACCTGATGGAGTATTTATAGCGGAGAGTGAGGGATTCGAACCCCCGGTACCTTACGGTACGCCTGATTAGTAGGCAGGTGCTTTCGACCACTCAGCCAACTCTCCAAAAATTAAGGGACCCCGTGGCAGTATATTGCACTTGCACCAGCCTGCGATGAACATAGTTGGTAGCCGGACTTGTCACCAGTATTCACCTGCGCCTTACTCCACTTTCGGGCAAGTCCCTTATAAAACGCGGTCGGTGTCAAACTCGTTGCGCACTGAAACCACCTTCCGCTTCCTGCTTGTACCCATGCAGGCGTGGGGCTTATAAACAATAGGGCGGAGAACCTTCACCGGACGCTACGCAAGGCAGTACGGCTACTCTCCAAGTTTGTAGGATGGGAAAGAACCAACACGCCGCGTTCTTAGGGAGCGTGTGGTAACGTGTAAAGAACCTTTACATATTCTCTCGGACATGTAAAGTAAACGGCGAATTCTTTACATATTAGTACCGCAAATATAAGCAAGAAAGGGCAAAATAGCCAATTTTTGCGATAAGTTCTTGTTTGTCCATGTGTGTAAAAATTAGTACTCGGAGCGGGAATCGAACCCGCACGACCATTGCTGGTCACAGGATTTTAAGTCCGGCGTGTCTACCTGTTTCACCATCCGAGCAACTTTTATCCCTTAAAATCTTGGAGTTTTAATAACCCTTTGTGTACCGCAAAAGCCAAGGCGTCATAGTAATCGGATTCTTCCTGTACGTATCGAATGGAGTCTAACTTAGAACCCTGATAGGTTATTGCGTCTTCACCCATAAACGGAATCCACACTCCGTTGAACGGAGGGGTATCGACAAGATGCCAAACGCAGTAAACGTTTATTTTGTGTTTTTCACGAAGCCATCGTTGTATCTGTTCCAGTGTCGGAATAGGAAGTAACTGATTGTCCATAACTGCACCATCTACGATAAGGGCTTTACGACTAACCTCTTGCATGTGGTTCGGCGAAATGAATACAGAGCAATGCTCGTCGAATCCTCTGTGCATCGCCATAGCCGCAAGAGTTATAGACGCATACGATTTGTCCAGTTGCATGATATAATGAGTTATGATTATTGTCTGTAAAAAGGGTTCATCCTAAGCTGGCGGTAGGACTTTAACCTACTCTCCCACAACTCGCTATCCGTCGATGGAGTTGTGCGGCGACATGTTCCACCATGTTACTAATCTTTGCAACCACTGAGGATGAACCCTATGGTAAATAGGACATGCGTAGCTGGGTTATCTTTAAGCTCCCGATAGCCTCTTGACCGCAAAGCGATCTAAGTGGCAACTACATCGCACCTTGATGTCCATGTCCTATTAGTTGAGCTAACCGGGGTCGAACCGATAATCCAAGAACCAAAATCTTGTGTGTTACCATTACACCATAGCTCAGCGTAGGGCGTTTTCCTGTATTATGACGGTTGGTACGCCCCAAACCAATTACCTGCACAAACACCCGTTGTACAGATACCTCGCATAGATGGGTGTGCGATAGGCTACTGGGATATTTGGATGCCGGGCTTCACAGCAAGGCAGAGCCGTAGAATTTTATAACCACTTTATGGAAGCTGAAAGACTATATCCCAGTATAGTTTATAATCATCTTGGCAATGAATAATGCGGTATTGCAGATCGCCAGCGAAATGAATACACCGAACAGATGCGCCGCAAAGTCATACCAGTTGAATTGTCGTCCACGAAAGACGTTCCCCATCTGAACACCGAAACAGAAAATAACTCCGCATCGGGCATTGATAAGGAAAGCGATTAGGAACGCGAGAAGCATTCCTGCCCACCTCCATTGTTGGAAGAACCTCCGTGATGATTTGGCTTCGAAGAAACCGTTAATCCGTTCAATCAAACGTATCATAGCTCGTTCAGTTTGTGCATCACCTCCGTAGGGTCTATACCAGCGTTACGGCATCCCTCCTGCACGATTAAGAGGGCTTGGCGCAAAGAGACTTCACGATCCGAGATAGACGGCGCCACTTGGAACATCATCTTGTTCTCCTTGCAGAATTCCTTACTGAATCCTATGCGTACCGTTTTAGTCACGTCAGAGAACCAAATAACCCCTTTGTGTTCGAAACCGACCGTTTCCGGACGGATAGATGTCTCAACACCTGCGGCATCATTGCGGATATAAATGCCCTCACGAATACGAATGTCCATAGCTAATTTTTTGCAAATATACTTATTCTCAGACAGAGTAATTGCGAGGACGCTTAAAAATATATAAAAATTCTTGTCGTGGCATGGGTACAACAGTTACCAGTTCCCAACAGTATTCTCCATACCTTTGCAAGGCTTCCTCCGGGAGAGCACCATAGTAAAACTCCTGTTTATACTGCCAGTTTAATTCCTCTTTAGTATTCTTCGTACAGCTCATTGTCAGTAGGCACTTTACGGCTCAAACGTATCTCGTTCAACAACTGACGGCGGGCGATCTCCTTTCGTTTGGCGATATAATTCATAATGTCTTCGATGGTTCCGAAGAACGTGTACTTGGATGGCCAAGCATACTGAATATTCTCACCGATAGCCGTGGTCGGATTCGTTGTATTTACCATGCTAATTGTAGTAAGGTTTGATTTTGAGCTTAATTACGCCGTTTGCGTAGCACGCTTGGCGCATCAGCTCTTTTCTTTTCGACACCAGTAATCCATATTGGTTAGGGAGCGCCGACTGAATGACGCTCTCACGATTACCGACAACCTCTACCAAATTGTAGCCCGCGGGTTTAGGTTTAGCGGTTCGAGGCTCAGACTGTTTCGGAATATACCCATACCGGGAATAAATACCGAATTTAGTGTTATCGTCCATACTATAATAGTATTAGGTTTTATCGTTTGAACGTATACAAATATAAAAATTAATTTTGAAAGTTCCAAACGTCTCAGAAAGAGCCATATAAGCACAAAAGGGAGCGACAGCACTACACCGTCGCCCCCACCGAGAAGCACAGAGGGTCTTTTATTTTGATAAGCTGAATGTTCGACGTGCCCAGTTGAGATCGTCCTTATCTTTCAGTTGAGTGACTGCGAAATCGTAGCACATCTCAAAGTAGCGATCACGGCTGTCACCAGCCCACTTCATCAGATTGGCACCCTGATTCGACGCGAAATAATTCATCGTCGCGTAAAGGGCCAACTTATTGTAGTGCGGCTCACACTCGATAGCGCCACCGTTCTGTTGCACCATGTTCCACAGCTCATTGGCATTGCGCCAGCGGGGACCACGGGAACCGTCCTGATTGATAAGGCGGCTGACCACGCCCTCTGCCTCATCTTCGGTTAAGAAATTGTAGTACCTGAGAGTGCCCTCGAAGCACTCAAAAATGTCTGATGCGTCTTTCGGACAATGTACCGATAACCGTTCCAACGTTTTGCGGAACGTAGCGAACGTTACGGCGATGTCTTCGGCATCTTTCTCCTGCATCACCTCTGCGGCGATACAATCGAATTTCTCGAATATTTCCTCCTTAGTCATAATTGTAGAGTTTTACCTGCCACATTTCGGGCAGTTCGGTTTAATGTTCTTTACCGCTTTCGGTTTCACCGGAATAAATTTTCCCATAAAGTCTGTTGTAAAGTGAATTGAGACATGAAAAACCCAGTTCTAACCACAAAGCCATGTAACTACACCCAAAGGCAACGGCAAGCGTTCGAACGGAAAAGTCGGTACTGACAACCCCATACGTCAACACTGTCCAAAAGGTCAAGCACTTCGAACAGTTTACCACAACATTTCTCTCGATATGAAACGTTACGGTTTCTGCGAGGCCGGACACGTTAAACAGTACGGCGCATAGGGTTATCAGAATACTGTCCATTATTTCTTAGCTACTGCGGCCTCAGCGTTTGCAGGTGCGGCGGCAAAGGCAATCGTCAGCGGCGTGAGAAGATTGTAGCCGAATACGTTGCCGTTGCACTTCACGTTAGCCGCAGAGCCGATGGTGGTTCCCTGCGTAAGCGTCGGAGCGGCGGTCTCTGCCGAAGCGAAGATCACGTCGAACGACTCCGTGAACATCTTCACCAGCGGCCGACAGCAACATTTGTTCGCACCCCGCGGGAGATACGTGATGTTTCCGTTGGCCACAATCGTAAGGTAGGTCATCCCGTTGACGACCTTTTGGTCACCGACGGAATAGCTCACTTGGAAAGTGGGCTGAATATCTGCGTTCAAGCAGTAGCATTGACACAGATTCTCGGTTACGCTACAAGCATACTGTTGCGAGGTAGCCGAAATTGCAATAGGTGTTACGTGAATCATAACCTTATTGAATTATTTTTTGGTTTTCTCCGGGACTTCCTCCCCGCCCAGATTTGGGGCAACCAACGTAACCTCCCTAACGATAGGATCGAGTGCCGTAGCAATCGCCATAAGGAGTTCTTGGTTTTTCTTGGCCATAAGTACGGCGCAACATGATTGCTGTTGCGTCGGGCAGGTCATACAGTCGTTATCGCATCCTTGTTTAGCCATAGCTATCTTGCAAAAAAGTTAATAATAGCGCTCCTTACGAGCGGGTTATTTTTCCACTTGGGTACAGCTTCCGCAATTTTCTTTGCAGTAACCACGATACCCTGTTTGCGGTTCTCCTCGATAAAGTCCTCAATAGCTTTTCGAGCGTTGACCGCTTCCTGTTCACTGTTCGCGTAAAGGTAGAACTCAATCTTGTACGGTTCCATTACATTTTAGGTAAAGGAGGGACTTCTACCGGAGCTTGTGGGATAGGAATTCCCCCTCTGCGGGAGACCAAACCCTGTACGATTTGAACTACCTGCATAATATCGTCCTTGTTGTTTCGGATAAAACCGACCATATCGCCAACTCCGGTTTTCACCTTCTCGAATCCCGTTGGCGGAACTGGGTCCGTATCAGGCAAGTTCGGCATATCCTTAACAATGAACTCATACAGTTGCTCTGCCTTTATAATATCATTCGGGTAGATACTTATGCAAGAGAGCTTAACCGCTAATTTACTTGTGACCCTGAGTTTACTCAGTATGTCACCATCCGTTTTCTGTACTCCTCTGTTAAACATACTTTCTGATTAAAAATGTGGTGGGAGGACCCCGAAAGACCCTCCCGACCACGGGTTCGCTACTGGTTGCAACCACCGGGGCAGGAGCAAGGCATAGCGGGCTGGTACAGCGCAACGGGTTGCGGACATACCTGACCGTTTCTGCCACTGCCACCGTTGACGAGCAGTGCGAGTGCTTCGGCGGTCGAAAGTGCCTGAGCACCTGCACCAGCACCGGCACCTGCGTTGGCCTGCGTCGTGACGTTCACGTAGTCAACGAAACGAGGTTGCTGACCGACACGCTCGGCACGCTCCGAAAGAGCGTTGTTGGCGAGCAGGTCGATTGCACGCTCGTTACCCTTCGACTTGGCGTTTGCGTAAACGCCCGCGAAAATCCACGCACCGATCATGCCCAACAGGGCAGTCGAGCCGATAGCGAGGCCAGCGATACCCACACCGCTGGGTTTCTTCGACATCATGTAAGCGACTTTGGTCTGTTCGTAGTCGCTAAAATCGTAACGATGGGTGTCTTCCATGACTTTGAAAAATTTTGTTAATCGAGCAATATTACCCGCATCACAAAGTTGAGAAGAAGCCTCGCGCTACTGAAATTATTTTGCGACAACTTTCACGCTAAGTATATTGCTAAGTTCGCGCACCAATGCCGAGTGTCTGTATTTCATGTGGTACTGGTTTTTCAGACGATTTACTGTCTGACGAGTAAGACCGGAAAGCTGGGCTATCAGCATATCGGAATATCCTCTTTCGCACAATTCATTGATTAAGGCGCACCGGGCATTTACATAGAGTTCCTCATTCGAGGAAAACAGTTTATCCCGTTTCAACGGAATCTGTTGGCAGACCGTATCTGCCAATTCATAAAATTCTTTGCACATAGAACAAAATAGCTTATCTTTATACCACAAAACTAACTCTTTACGCTATGATGGTCAATAACGTAAATACACCATTCTCGCCACAAGAATTGAAAGTCGCCGAACTATTAGCTTGTGGTTTATCAGAAAAGGAAATAGCCGAGGAGTTGTGTATCTCCCCGGCTACTGTCAATAACCATACAAGGCACATCCACGAAAAGAACGGACTGACAAAGAATACAGAAATAATTCTTCTCTACATCGCCTATATAAAAGGTAAAAAGTTTTCTTTGCGTGACATACGCGAACGCGGTATAAGTATCATCTTGGTGTTCCTCAACGTCTGCGAATACATGACATATCAACAGTAACCTTGTAGCACAAGCTGAATATGACAAAGAACAAGATGCCGGCCAGTGCAAATACCATTGTCGAATAGTAATAAGCATCCGCGTCCATGTCAGTAAAGTAGTACAGCAAGCTGTCAACGTGTACGCAGAAAAGCATCGCCAGTGTTGCCTTATACCAAACGTACATTTTGTAGTTCTCAAACCACATGTACGCCAACAGCAGAACAGAACTACCACCGATAACGCTGAACAAATACGCAGTCTGATCGGATAGTGAATCCGTCATATACATCCAACCGTGCGCAAGCACAAAGACCGCGCAAAGAAACGGAGTATAAATCTTGAACAAGCGTCTTACGACTTTAACCCATACAGGGATCGTATCTTTCATAGTTAAATCAGTTATTCAATTCCAAGTTTTACCTTCAATTGAGCAATAAAATCTGCATCCTCAAGCAACTCGTCGGTCGACTGAATCCCGATATTTGCGTGAGCCTGCGCCTGTTCACTCATAGAAAAGTTCTGAGGAGAATATACCGAAACATAGGCGGGATTGGACCATCTGGCGCTACCAGTAAACCTGAAAATTTTTGTAGATTTGGTATAAGAACACCTAAGACAAAACTCGTTGTTTCGAAGTGCATAGAAACTTACAACATCTCCTCCTTGATAGTCACTAAAATATATTTTAGTAAGTACCTCCTTGCCCGCATTTACCGTGCCCCGCAAAATAACTCCTTTACACGACAACAATCTGGCCTCCTGCTCATCGGTAAGTGTCGCCTGACCATTGACAAGATCAATAACCATCAGATCGGCGCCGATATTTTCCAACGCCTGATTCTGAGCCTCCATACTGAGAGATTGCTCGATGTCATTGCGGATAGTTTTTTCGGCGAAATCCGTGGTAGTGACATGATCGTTCACACGCTGTTGCAGTTCCACCGACAGATGGTCCCATGAAACCGAATTTTTCAACAGTGTAGCATGAATCGTATTCTGATTGTCGATACTTATTTGTATCTGTTCGCCGATAGAACCGAGGTACACCTTAACGAATGCGCTGACCGGAATACTCGTCGTGGTTCCGTCATGGTTGTCGAACTCGATGCTCTGAGTATCTTCGTTGTACCTTAAAGCAAGTTGCTCAATAGGGAAATCCACTACCAACTTACTTCCATTGATAGTGGCAAAAGTTAACGTGTATTCCTTGTCGTCGTACACGGGTAATCCGATACACGAGTTGAGCAACTCCCGAATATCGGCATGGGCGGTCTCCGAAGTGTTATGCGAACTGACGCCATCGTCAGTATATTTCTTAGCGGCGGCGAGTGCCGCGTCAACCTGAGTTTTCAGAGCTTTGGTCACGGCATCCTGAGACATGACTTGTTGGGTATCTGAACCAGTAGTCTGAACTACCTCTACAAGAGTTCGTGTCCAATCACCAACAGTAGCCGAGGTAACCGTTGTCCCATCGAGCATAATCTGTATCAGCTTCATCGTACCGGATATATCGGGATTGTAGAATCCGATATGTATTCCTCCGTATGAAATAAGGAAAATAGGTATCACACCCAGTTTGTCTGAACCGACAACAAAGGTGATCTGCCAAGCATACGCCGAGGGGTCGGCATAGAATTTAGCGGCGTACTTCGAAAGAGTTTCCAACGGGGTTGTCACCACGTAGTCTTCACCCTCAATGGTCAACTCGATAGGCAACTTCTCAATACGGTCATCAACCGCCTCGTTAACCAGCCCGAATAACTCGGTAATGGTTTTTTGAGAGATAACCTTGTTAGGGTCCATACCGACTTCTTGAACCAATGCGGATTCACCCAGTACCTTAGTAAGCGTTTGGTTCAAAGCGACAATAGAACCATCCGTCGTATTCACTGAATAAGCAGTGATTCCGAGTTCCACAAAGGCATTCTCCGTAACGGCGAGCGGTGCAGTAATCCACAGCATCGTACCGTCATCCATCATACGCCATCCACAAACGTATAACGTTACCCCGGTCACTTTAAGGAATACCGGAACGGGAGCACCCTTGTTAATGGAATCCAATGCGGCAAGGACTTTTTCCCGATAGTTGGACGCCAGTAGGTCAATAACGAGGGGTAACCGTTTGTCAAAATCTTCTTGGTATACCGCACCAAGTTGTTCCAGCGTTACGTTACCGATAAGTTCGACATTCTCGATGGAGGGAAGATTCTCCATCTTTTCGTAGTCTTGACTTACACCCATGTTGAGCATGGGCAAATCCTTAAACTTGGACTTGCCGTCGCCGATAACCATGTGGGTATATTTGGTCGGGTTCGCAGGGTTCAGCGCAATAAGTGCAGGCTCCTTGATACGAAGCACCGGGTTTATCTTTTCAAAACGTGCAAGGGTATCACCCTTTAACTGTACTAATGAAGCCATATCTATACAAAGAAAAAGATGGGGCCACTTGAATTAAGCGGCCCCGGTTGTGAATTTCACCTACGCACCGAGACTTACCCAGTCGGCGGCGGCTTTGGCATCTGCCATGCGAACGTAGAATTTCTTACCCGTAAGGTCGGTGTACTGCGACCCGATAGGGTACGTCAGAACATCAGCGATAAGCGGGTCAGCGGCGTCCGTAGGAGTACCCTTGCCGGTACAAACCGAATACATCCGGGTCTTGTCCGCAGGGTTGAGAATGGTTAATTCGGTAATTAAAGCCATGACCTTGAGTTTAAGAGTTTGACAAACTGTTATCCAACCTCTGCAAATATAAACTAATTCTGCGTAAAATCCAATTCGACATAAAAAAAGACGGTCGATTAGGACCGTCTTAAATTGGTTACATGGATTTCCTCCACAGGTCATGTATATTCAAAGGTTTCTTTTCCAAGATGGTTTTCATGCGCTCCTTAATATACCAAAAGAACGTGGAATCTTCGTGGGAGATGATCCAAAAGAAATTAGGAGCACCTAACCAACCGGGTCGGGACTTACAATCTTGGAGGGTAAATACAGCGAATTCATCCGCCCACAAGATACGCCAAATAGCAGATAACTTTCGCATTCTACAAAGTCGTAAGGCGAATCATTTCTTCGTGGGGAACCTTCTCCGGTTTAGCGCGATCCCAACGGAATAATTCCACTTCAACTTCGAAGCGTTCCCACTCTTTGGTAGCTGAGTTGTAGATCACCTCACCACTACCCTCGTATGATTCACGTATTGCGGAACCGTATCGGCGCAGGAATCCCTCGTTCATGTACCGCTTGTACGCAAGGACTTCTCCGGTTCGTTTCGACACCTTTTGTAACTGGTACTTCCAGTAAACAAGGGGTTTCTTAACGACACATTTACGGATAGCTTCCTCGAAAGACTTGGGAATATGCGGACACGGTTCACTCTCGGACATTCCGACTACCTCATTGATAAACCGGGATGCTTTAGTGTGAATACCCATCCGAGTAAAATTCTTGTTGAAGTATTGTACGTACAATCTACCTCTGACGATAGTTTTGAATGACAGAAGATTTTTCTCCGTATACACCTCTACGAGACCTAACGGATGGTAGAGAACACCTGTGGCGTACTCACTACCGGTACCCTTATTGAACTCTTGCAAGTCCAAGTTGGAATCTCGCATGATACTCACTTCTATTTTGTTCTTTTTCATAACTGTACGGATAAAATCGTTAGCACAATTACTACAAAGATGATCGCCGCCATCCAGCAAAGCATCTCCAAACCGGTAATTTCGTTATCTTCGTTAATCATTCTTCATGTGAAAATCGTATTCTCTTTTTGTTACCTCTTTATAGTGGAGGATGGTTAGACTTCCACTATCGTTAGCCCGTTTAAGTTGGTCTTCGGCATCTGTAAGGACCAACCATTTTTGGTTACTTACCACGAAAGCACGACCAAAACCAAGGCATCTCCCATCTTTGCCCACAACTGTGTAGGACACAAACCAATAAGTCTTCATAGTTATTTGGTTTTGTAGGCGTACTCCCATTCCTTATGCAAAAACAGGTAGGCCGTGTGATATTTCAGTAACCGTCGATAATCAGAATCTACCAGTTTAGGTAACCGGGTGATGTCCATATTGTCCCGGAGGTCGGCCAACTTAACGGCAGTAGCAATCTTGTTACGGGAAACCCGAACAATGTAGTCGGGATAGTCCTCGCCTTTTACATGGGTGATTGCTTCCACGGCACGAACTATCTCCTCCGGAAATTCATGCTCTACTGACAGGTCGGCGAGCGTAACATCGCTATCCTCCACAATTTCGTGCAGGATAGCAACAATACGCTCTGCGCTCATAGGGAACTTACTTGCCACTCTCTGACAGTGTTCGTAGATAGGTTTACCTACCTTATCGGTTACACCTACCAGTGCATCCTGCGCAAGTTTTTGCGCCCGGACATGTAATACTGCTAAATTCATAGGGTTATAGATTATGTTTATAAACAAATATAAGAAAATATTTTGATACTTCCAAACACCTAATTTTCAGCTTATTGCAGGTCCCAATGGACCCTCGTCGGTGGTGGTAGTGGTGGTGGAGTAACAGCTCCGGTGCAAATCAGCGAGTACGGAGCTTTCTATGATTACACGGAACTGAACAACGTTCCCGCGGGTTCTGTTACTGCGTGGTATGCTCCCGGTTCAAACGTCGATGGCGACTTAGGCCCCTTTAAGGGGTTATCGGAGCACACTGAGGGTATCTACATCGCCATCAAAGGTTCTGAGGACAGCACCTATCGTGAGGGAATCATGGTGGCCTATCGCGCCGATGACACCGATAAGGGAATAGCCTATGCACACGTGCAAGGTAGTCCCGGTAACGGCGGTATAAAATACGCTACCGACTGGATGACCATTAACAGTGGTGCATCTTCGGGTGGAATAGCTCCCGGTACAGTGATATTCAACGACGAATTTTTGTTTGATGGCTACACCAGCGCAAATCCCGGTCAGTTGTCTCTCTTACAACCTATTCCGTTAGGGTCCATAGTGACTTTCATAGGATCGTATTATTTTGGACCTCCCGCCGAAGAAATTTTACTTTCACCCGAAAGCCCTACATGGTCACTTACAGTAGCTTTACCCACTGGAGTTTCCAGTATCGCACACTATCTGAAAGACATGTTAGTCGTGCAAAATCCCGATACAAATTTGGTAGTAGCCAGACAATCCGCGATATACAAAATAGATGCCAAAAATCTCGTTAATGGCAAAATCAGTACAATAGATATGTACGCTACTGGAGCTTTGTTGTCTGATATGTATTTAACGATTGACCAAATTATCTATGTTGCACAGGTATAGAATAAATCCCCCTCCTATTAAGAGGGGGATTTATTAGTCGTAAACAGGATTATTGTCTGCGGATTTGTATATCCGTTTCACCGTTATCCTATTTCCAACAGGATAACTTTCACCGCCTCTTACTATGACTGTAAGCTGGCTAACTGTACAATCAATATCCATTGTACCATTGTCAGAGATTACACCTCCTTGGCTACCTCCAGCACTATAAAAGGCACTAAATTGAACACTTGTAAGGTGCTCGCCAACAACTACATTAAAGGTGCGTCCCATGTTAACACCAGTAACGAAGAAATCATCTGGAGTTGTACCTACGTATAGGTCATACATTATTGTAAGTATATCTCCATTTTGTAGACCGCTTGGTAGATCAAATACGTCCGGGGCGTCATCATTTAACGAGACTTCGCCTGCCCACAAAGTAGCCCCAACAGCTATTCCACCCGAAGATGCACCACTGTTAAT
>OMEK01000023.1_pt1 | contig 77001 bp, 73 predicted proteins | sample 1645351 | NCBI WGS metagenome assembly OMEK01 (sample SAMEA103958146, study PRJEB25191) | human gut metagenome
CGAATTAGCAGACCGCATAGCGTGACGCTGGACCCATTGGGGGCGTTCGCCCGATGAAGTATAGGTGACTTACTCCTCTTATAACGAGCGAATCTCTGCGGTCGGGCGAAGCGAGTGAAGTTCTTTGCTCCACTTTCTTGAAAGAAAGCGGGGGGAATTACTTTTCCGTAATGGAGAGGAGTTCGGAAACGCTCGTGGTTCCGTCGAGGACGAGGGCTTTTGCCGAATCCCAGAGCGGAATAAGACCGCCGTCCATAGCGATTGCGCGGAGGTCGTCGAGGTTGCGCTGCTCGGCAATAGCGGCTTTGAGCGGTTCGTTTATCGCGAGGACCTCGTGAACGCCCGTTCTTCCTCTGTAACCCGTGTAATTGCAGAATTTACAGCCGCGCTGCTCGTAGATTTCGGTGGGAGCGTCCAGCCCGAGAGATTTCGTAAGATTCGGACCGGTCAGAACCTTTTCCTTGCAGTGCGGACAGAGTTTCCTCACGAGTCGCTGCGAAATAACGCCTACGAGGGCGTCGGAAAGCAGATAAGGCTCTATGTGCATATCGAGAAGACGGGTAATGCTTCCCGGGGCGTCGTTGGTGTGAAGGGTAGAGAAAACGAGGTGTCCGGTGATTGCGGCTCTCGTAGCTATCGAGGCGGTTTCTTCGTCTCGGATTTCGCCTATCATAATGATATTCGGGTCCTGACGGAGAATCGAACGCAGAGCCGAAGCGAAGGTAAGACCTGCCTTGTTGTTGACCTGAACCTGATTTATGCCCGGAATCGTGTACTCTATGGGGTCCTCGACGGTAATTATATTGACCGACGGCTTGTTAAGTTCCTGAAGGAAGGAATAGAGAGTCGTGGACTTACCGCTTCCCGTGGGACCGGTCAGAAGAATGATTCCGTGGGGCTGAGCGAGGAACCGGTTTATCATAAGGTTTTCTCTTTCGGAGAAACCGAGCTTGTTCCGAGACATAGCGAAGGCGTTTTTGTCGAGGATTCGGATAACGACCTTTTCGCCGTGGGCGGTCGGAAGGGTGGAAACACGGAAATCGTATTCGACGTTGGCGATAGTCATTTCTATACGGCCGTCCTGAGGGATACGTCTTTCGGCTATGTTTATTCCCGAAAGAATCTTGATTCTCGCGAGAACGGCGGGATAGGAGGTGGTCGGGAAGTCGAATTTCTCAACGAGGTCGCCGTCGATACGGTATCTTACGCGGACCTTGAATTCGTAAGGCTCGATGTGAATATCGCTCGTTCTGAGAGGAATGGCTTCGCGGATAATCGAATCCACGAGGCGGACGGCGGGCGCGTTGACCGTGGAGTCCTCCTCCTGATTTTGAGATTCCCTGTCCTTCTGGGCGACGGCTTCGGTTTCGGCGGTAAGGTCGCCGATAGCCATAGAGGTATTTCCCGAGGCGAAAAGAGAGGAAACGTAATTGTCTATCTTTACGGGATTACAGACGATAAGTCTTTTGGGCGCGGCAGTAACGCAGTTCAACGCGGAAATCGAATGGAAATCCGTAGGATCGGCTACCGCGACGGTCATAATTCCGTCGTTGTCCACGTCTATGGGGACGACTCTGTGTCTTTTGAGGAACTGGTTGGAAACCCGCGCTCTTATGTCCTTGTTGATAAAGAGCATATCGAATTCCTCGAAGGGAAGTCCCATATATTCCGCCATAACGCGGGCTTGTTCGTTTTCCGAAACCAGACCTTCCGCGACCATAATCCTTGCGGGAGAGATTCCGCGGCTTTCCGAAGCCTTGACGATGCGGTCCACGTCCGATTTCTTGATAAGACCTTTATCGGCAAAGGTCTTGACTATCGATAAAGTGTATTTCATTGTTTGATTGTCCTGCTCGAATCCGACTTCTGTCGTCGGAATTCTTATTGTCGGGTTGCTTTTTTACGCGTCGGGATTCCCTTCGTTCGGGGAAACAATCGCGGATTTCCGATTATACGGAGAAGACGACGATATATTTCCCGTCCGTTGGCTTTTGCCGCCGAAGTACGGCTCTTGTCCGCCGGTCAGCCGAGATTCTTTGTCATATCCATAAGCGGAAGGAATATCGCGAGAAGCACGACGAGAACGAAAACCGCTATTATCATAAGAAGAATAGGCTGAAGGGAGGCGGTCATTCTGTCTATGGCTTCGCTTTGCTGCTGCTCGAAAATCGAAGAAGTCTTGGTGAGCATTTCTTCTATCTGCGCCGTTCTTTCGCCGATTGCGACCATCTGAAGAAGCATAGGCGGGAAAACTCCGGTTTTTCTGAAGGCTTTCGTAAGAGTGACGCCGTTTTTCACGTCGGTGATGGACTGAACGAAACGGTCGGTGTAAAAGGCGTTGCCGAGAAGCGTGGAGAGGGTTTCCATAGCCGGAACCGCCTGCATACCGCTGCTGAGGAGGAGGGAGAAACATCTCGCGAATCTTGCCGCGAAGCCCGCCGAGATGACTCCCTTCGAGAGGAAGAAATTCGCCGCCAGTTTATCGAAGAAATACTTTCCTTTTTTCGTCCGTTTGAGAGCGATAATCGTTATGATTACGCCGAAAACGACAAGCACGATGACCATCCAGTTGTTCTTGACGAATTCCGCGAAGTCGAAGACCATCTGCGTGATCTGCGGAAGCTCCTGACCGAGTTCGGCAAAGACCTTCTGGAACTGCGGAACGACTACGAACGAAATAATCGCGACTACGCCTATCGTCATAACGAGGAGGAATACGGGATAGCTTATCGCCGAGATCATTTTCGATTTAATGCGGACCTGATTGTCGTAATAATCGCCCATATTGAGGAATACGGTGTCGAGTTTTCCGCTCGCTTCGCCGACCGAAATCATCGAAAGGAAGAATTCCGGAAAGATTTTCTTGTGTTTGCTCATAGCCTCGGAAAGAAGGAGTCCGGAGGTTACGTCGCCTAAAACCTGCTGAAGAGTAAGTCTCATCATCTGCGGATAAGCGGGCTGAACGGACAGGGATTCGAGCGTTTCGACTATGGATACGCCCGAATTGATCATCGTTCCGAACTGTTTGCAGAAAACGGCGATATCTTTGATTTTGATGGAGCCGGACAGCGTAAAGAACGAGTTGGGCGTGGTTGTTTTCAGTTTTTTGCAGGAAACGAGATACAGATCCAGATTAAAGAGAAGATCCGAGAGCTGTTTTTCGTCCTGAGCGAGTATCTGTCCGCGGATTCTTTTCTTGTGAGAGTCCACTGCGACGTAAGAATATCGTTCCATCGTTTCTCCTGTAAGTCAATGTTTATTGCGAAAAAGCGATACGCGCGTTTATATCGCGGCACGGTGATTTTCAATCGGACGCGCGGTTACACGCCGAAAAGCGACATATACGCGTCGAGAGTCAGATTCCCGAGGAAGAGCGAGAAAATCATCGCCGCGGAAAGAAACGGAGCGAAGGGAAGTCTGCCTTCGGAATCCCTGCCTTTGTAGCGGGTTATAAGCGCGAAAACCAATCCGAAGACCGCCGCTATAAATACCGACAGCAGCAGTAATTTATAGCCCAGAACCAATCCCGCCGCTCCTATGAGTTTCACGTCGCCGCCGCCGAAAGCCTCTTTTTTAAAGACCTTTTCCGCGGCCACGAGAAGCAGAAGGCTTAAAAGAAAGCCGCCGACTCCGCCGATAAGCCTTTCCCACCATACGCATAGAAGACTTCCGTCCGAAAATACGCACGCGACTATTCCGAGTACGGCTGCGGTTATACTGAGGCTGTCGGGAATAATCATATATTCGCTGTCGATAAAGCCTATCGTTATGAGGCAGGACACGAAAAGCATAGCTACCGGAGAGAAAACGCTCTGTCCGAATTTCATATAGCAGAAAATCCACAGAATGCAGTTGAGAAGCTCTACGACGGTGTATCTCGCGGGAATGGGTTTCTTGCAGAAGGCGCATTTTCCGCCCAGAAAAATCCACGAAAACACGGGGATATTGTGATACCATCTGAGCTTCTTTCCGCATTCGGGACAATGAGAAGCCGGAAAAGCTATATTCATACCGTTCGGGAGCCTGTAAATGAGGACGTTCAGAAAGCTTCCGAAAACCAATCCCATAACGCCCGACAAAATCAGATAAAGAGTGTCGATAAGTTTATCCATAATTCAATCCGTTGCCCGTAATTTTACGTTCCGTCGTTTCAGGTTTCTTCTTCCGCTCCGGCCGATTCCTCCTCGATTGTCGCGTGGTATTCCCATTCCCATCGGGTAATCGAAACTTTCGCCGTTAAATCGGAAGAACCTTCGCTTGAATAAACCGCCTTTATCTCCGCGGTAACTTTAAGACTCGTCGTCCCGTAAGTCGCGGTAAACGAAACCGTATACGTATTCGTTTCTCCGTCTTTCGGTATGCAGGAATATTCATCAATCGTCACCGCTTCGTTATCCGAATTTTCGCCCGAACCGTCCGTATTTTCGTAGTTGACGTGGATTGTGAACCGAGAAGAGGAAAAAGGATCAGCCGAGCCGTCAGAGGAGTTTGCTACGGTTTCAACTGCGGATCTGACCGAGTCGAGAACGAATTCCGACGCCTGATAAAGCGCGGTTTTTTCGGTCATAGAGGTCTTGTTGCGCGCCGCGGAAAAGACTTTCCGATAGCACAGAGCCATAATCGACGTCCCTATTATCGAAAAAATGACGATAAGCACCAAAGCCTCCGCGAGAACGAAGCCTTTTTCCCGTTTACGGTCGTTTTTATTTCGGTTTCGGATATGTCCTGATTTTCTCATTTTCGTTTTTCGATTGGTTTTTCGTTATAAGTCCGATAAGCTTTCCCGTTAAAAAACGGTTATTGTCCGTAAGTTTTCCATAAGTGGTTTTCTGTCGTTTCTTCGGTGGTTTTCGGTCTTTTTCGTTCGGTCAGTAAGTCCCGATGAGTCTTTCCCCGTCGGCTTTTATCGAATTATATTCTGTTTCTTGCGACGGGTCCACGAAGCCCGTATAAATCTCGATTCTTATCGATTCGGGCGAATTCGCAGAAAGAACCGAGCCGCCTTGCGAAACCGAACCCGAAGTTATGACTATGCTGTAAGAAAAGTCGTCCGATTCTTCGTCGGTATTCGGCACTTTCAGCTGCTTCCAGGACGAGTCGAAATACACGACGAAACAGGTTTTTTCCTTTATATCGGAACCATTGTTTCTTTCCGTACGAAGACAAGTATAGATTTCGGGGTCGGAATTTTCGTCATTCGGATTATATTCGTTCGTAAAAATAAACCTTGCGAGCGAATAATGGAAGGTCTGAAAGGCTTTTTCGCCCGAAGAGAGTTTCTGCGGATTATATCGTTTATGCCAGAGCCAGATTTCGTTGATGTTTCCGGCGTAAGCGGCGGCGTTTTCGGTTCGGGAGGTTTTGAGCGAGGTTTTGACCGACGAAACGCAAATCGAAAGCACGCCCGTCCCGATTATGCCGATAATGACTATCGCGACAAGCACTTCGAGAAGCGTAAAGCCTCGGTTATTGAGTTTTTTCCTTGTTTTTTTCATCGGGAAATCCTCGTTTTTCCGTATCCGTTCCGTTCGGAAATTTCTTTATTTCGAAAGCAGTGATTTAGGCTTTTCGTTTACTACGAAGTTGAAGTCCGCGGGAACCTTTCCGAGGTACAAACCTATGAGTTCGAGGTTGTCCGCGAAGGGTTTATACTGCGCGGGAAGCTCCAGAAGCGACCAGTTGAGATCGCTGCTCGCGGTGAGATATTCGCCTATCTGAGCGTAGTTTTTCGGAGCGAGGAACAGACTTCTTTTCGCTGCGGGAAGTCCGAGTTCGCTTATATGAAGGCGGTAGGCGTTGTAATAGTGCCAGAAGTCCGAGAAAGCCTCGTCTATTCTCGAAAACGAGCGGTAATCGACGAAATCACTCTGCGAAAAATCCCTCAAAGCGTCCGTTCCGAAGGGAACGGTATTCACCGCGAAAATCCGATTCTCCGAAATAAGCACGATTTCGGTATGTTTTCTGCGGATATTCACGAATTCGTAGGTATTGTCGCGGTTAAAAAGACCTTTTCCGCCACCCGCGAAGGTCGAAACGAGCGAGCCGCTCGCGATTACGCAGGAGGTAACGAATTCCATAGAATGGTTGGTATCCATAAAGAAATCGTTCATGATCTCGTAATTCTCCGCTCCGAACAGGGAATATCTGTATACGCAGAAACTCTTGTCGTTGCGGACGAGAGAGGTGCTTATATCCTCGGGCTTTTTGATTTCGGGATACATAGCCGATATTTCCGCGAAGTAATGGTCGTCGTTTTTACGCGCGCTTCCGACGTTGGGTATGGTTATGAAGTCGAAACAGACGTCGCCCGAAGGAACGGCGATGGATATGTTCGCTTCTGGAATATCGTTTATGCGGAGCAGCTCGGTAAGAGCGGAGGTAAAGACCTCTTCGTATTTGCAGTAGCCCCCGTAGCAGCCCTTGTTGAGGGGAAGCGGGAATATGGATACCGAAGAAAGATCTCCTTCAGCCTGAGAGAAAAGAACGTTCATTTTCTTTTCAAACGGATTGACGCTTATATATACGTTTTGCATAGACGCTCCTTATTGTCTTGTTACGGCGATTTTCCTTAAACGATTCACAGCCCCGAATCGTCTTTTCATAAACGACTTTCGGCTCGGACCCGATTTCCCCGAATCGATTTTCCTTGCGGAATCGTTTCTTCCGGGCGGTTTTCCGTTAATTCGTAAAGGTTATTTTCTTCGAAACGACTATCGTTCTGACCGAGGTTTTGCCCTTCGTGTCCGTGAATTGGATTTCGCATTTCAGAAGAGTGGATTCGTGAGTCGGATTTATTGCGTTCGTTTTATTCCCGTCCTTGTCGTAAGCCGTGAAATCCACGTCCGTAAGTCTTTTCGGCAGGGTATAGGTAAAGGGCCGCTCGTTTTCATTGTCCCGACAGACGAAAAGTCTTTCGCCCGAAACGTTGTTTTCGTACAGATAAATCGAAAAAACGGGCGTATAGGTCGCACTTTCGGTCGTTTCCGATTTATTATAAAAAACCAGAACCGGAGAACCGTCTTTCGGCTTTTTTGCGGCGTCTATGGGAATCGAAGCGGAATTTTCGCCTGAATTATCGGATGCTTTATATTGAACTACGTCGAAAAGACAGTTTTGTTTATCGTAATAATCGAAAGCCGATGAAATATAGGCAGAAACTATACTCACGGCGTCTTCGGTTTCGGCGTCGGTGAAGGTATTGTCCTTGACGACGTAAAGGGAATAAAATAAAGAGCACAACAAAGAAACGCAGATCCCGAGGACTACGATGGTTACGAGCATTTCTATAAGAGTAAATCCTTCATTGCCGACGGCTTTTCTCTTTTTCCTCATTCCCCTTTTCCTTCGATAAGCTCTTCCTTGCCGTTTACCCTTCGGCCGAAATAAATCTTTCTTGCGGTCGAGCGATATCAAGTATTATATCACATTATAATCCGAAGGCGGCTTCGTGTCAAGTAAAAAAAGCCTTCAGGGGTTATTATGACGATTTACGGCGCGAAAAACCGCTTTTACCCGAGATTAAGGCGGAAAAACCGCTGTTAAGGCAGAAAAACCGTTCTTTCCGAGGATTCGGACGGAAACTGCTTTTAATCCGGCGGAAAATGCTTTTATTCGGATTAAAACGCCTTTATCCGGACGGAACCGCTTTTAACGGAAATCGGCTCTGAAAAAGCCCGCAGGGAGGATTTTCGGGACAATCCCGATTTTTGTCGGAGGAGGTAAATTTTTCAGGAAATAAAGCGAAAAGAGGGTAATGTTTCGATAATTAAAAACGAGGTTAATATGGGTTTAACTTTACGGGTTATAATAGGAAACATAAGACAGACGCGCGTTAAGCCTTATCAATATATACGAAAAGCAGGAACTATGTTTATGGACAGGAACGGCAACAATTACGGATACGACTTTTTCGGAGAGAATCCGAGCGACGAACTTCGTATGGAGGAGATGATCGACAGGAAAGTCGGAGCCATCAAGAAGAATATTATAATAATCACGGTAGTATTCGTGCTTATACTGGGGCTTATTATGGTGTCCGTGACCACGGTCGCCTATAACGACCTCGCCAACAGCCTTAAAAAAGACTATAACGAACAGATTGCGAATGTAAGCGACGACGTCGTAAAAAAAGTCGTGGATAAAATCGATTATCAGTACGACATCAACGGAGGTACCGCCGATATAGGTTCGGTCGTATGGAAGAAGAATCAGGACGCGATTATCGAGGTCTATTGCTACAAAGCCGCATACGCCGACCAGACCAGTCAGTTCAGCGCGACGGCCTCGGCTTTCGTTATAAACGAAGAAGGCTACCTTATAACCAACGCGCACGTCGTGACCTACGATAAGATCACGAGTGTATGGGGAATAGGCGAAACCAAGAAGACTATGGTTTACGGAAAGCTTCTCGGAAAATTCAAGAATTCGGACGCGTATTACGAGCTGAGCGTAATCGCCTACGACCTCGACCTCGATCTGGCGGTTATGAAATTCAAGGAAAATCCCGCGGAATTCTCTTACGTTACGTTTATGGATTCGGACTGCGTGGTAATGGGACAATCCGCAGTCGTTATCGGAAACGCCGAAGGACTGGGGATCTCCGTCGCGACGGGTACGGTCACGAACATCGGCGTAGTCAACGATTCGCAGGAATACATTCAGACCGACGCCGCGGTCAATCACGGAAACAGCGGCGGTCCCATCTTCAATTCCGTAGGCTACTGTATGGGCGTAGTTACCTCCAAGATAGCCGAGGGTTCTGCGGACGGAATAGGTTTCGCCATTCATTCCAACCAGACGATGGCGTATATCGACGGCGTTGCCGAAAAGAACGGAATAACCATAAAATACTACCTTTACGAAAAGACTGCGCAGAGTTCGCAGAATTCTTAAACGCGGAAAGGGTTCGTCGCAATAAAACCGAGCGATAAATCAACCCGTAAAACGAAAACCGTAAATCTGCATATAAGACAAAGCGATAAATCGGCGGATAAATCCGCGGAGCGGTGAATCCGCAGATGAAACGCCGGCAAAACGCATAACCAAGCCAATACCTCGAGACAAAGCGACTGAAAAGTTTCGATATCCTCCTTTTTTCCCGAAGCGGGGAGACGGAAAAGCCGGACCGTTTTCCCCGCGAGCGGGTTTTCGGAAGCAAGGTCGTCGTCTCCTTTGCACAACACGGACGGAGAAAGTCGGGCGAGCGCCGATAAAGATTGCCCCTTGCAATAATCTCCGATTCGTGATATAATACAGAAAGCCGCAGTCGGTATCCGGAAACTACTGCGGCTTTCAGGCCGTTAAGGGAGGATTTTATGCGGAGAAATGAAATACTTTGAGTTTATATGCGGGAGGGATACGAATCTCGTTTCTTATGCGTCGTTCGTTCTCGGACGCTCGAAGGGTTTTGCCGCGGAGCTTTTAAGGAAGGGCGACGTTCGGCTCGGCGGCGTGAAAATCAGGGAGGATTCGGACGTAAAACGAGGCTCGAAACTCGGATTTTACGTAACGGAAAGGGTTTTTGCGGAGGCTCTGGGGGAGATTTATTCCGACGACAACGTTTTTGCCGCCTTCAAGCCTTCGGGAATAGAATCCGCGGGCGACTTTTCTCTCGAGGAAAGACTTTCGGCTCTTCTGGGAAGATCCGTCCGCGCCGTCCACAGGCTGGACACGAATACCAAAGGCGTGAATCTTTTCGCTCTCAACGACGAATCCGAGTCGGAGCTTCTGAAGGCTTTCAGAGAAAGAAGAATCGATAAGGAATACAGAGCCGACGTTTTCGGAAATCCCGCAGGGAGCGCGGTTCTGTCCGATTATCTTATAAAAGACCCGGAAAAGGGCTTGTGCCGCGTAACCGAAAGAAAGGTCCGCGGAGCCTTTGAAATCGTTACCGGATACGAGCTTATAGGAAGCACGGTCTTTTATGCGGATAAGTCCCGGGGAAAGCAATCCGAGGCCGTGAAGATTTCCTCGCTTCTCGTCAGACCGAAAACCGGACGCACTCACCAGATAAGAGCGCATCTCGCGTACAAGGGGCTTCCGATCGTCGGCGACTGCAAATACGGCGACTATCGGCTCAACAGGCTCGTCGGCGAAACCGTACAAAGACTCGTCTGCGTATCTCTTTGCGGAGATTTTCCTTCGGAGAGCGTCCTTTCGTATCTTTCGGGCAAAAAAATTTCCTGTCAATTCCTTTGAAATACTTGCCACGAAGCGGGAAATAGGTTATAATAGGCAGGAATGTATCGCTTTACGCAAGCGAACGGACTTTGTAAAGGAAGTGGGTTATGGTAAAACACGTTGTTCTTTATAAGCTTAAGGATTCTTCGGAGGAATCGAGAAAAGCCGTCGTCGACAAGCTTATGTCGATGAAGGGGAAGATTGATTTTCTTGTGGATATCGAAGCGGGTAGCGATTTTCTCGCGAGCGAAAGGAGCTTCGACGTTGCTCTCGTCGTTACGCTTCCGTGCAGGGAGGATCTTGCGGTTTACGCAGAGCATCCCGTTCATCTGCCCGTCAAGGCGTTTATGAAGACCGCGGTGGAGAAAGCGGTATCCTGCGATTACGAAGTTTAATTTTAACGAGGTGCTATTTATGAAAAAAGTTGCTTTATTGCTTGCCGTCATTATGGCTGCTCTTACGCTCGTCGGATGTTCCTCCGGATTTATGAGCGACAGAGAAATGCTTAAACTCACGAAAAATCCCGAAGTTTCCGTTACGCTCAGCTATACCGATTCGGATAATATTCAGAAAGAATTCACGCTCGTTTACGAGCTTCACTACGAAAAAGCTCCCATCACCGTCACCAATTTCGTCAATCTCGTTCAGGAAGGCTTCTATAACGGCAGCGTAATCAGCGGCGGAAGCGTTTCCTCCTCTCCGAGAGAGACCAATTCGTTCTACTACATTTCCGGCGGCAGCTATAAGCTTGCCGAAGGCGAAAACAAACTCGACGTCCTCAGCAAGGACTATTATATCAAAGGCGAATTCAAAGCCAATCAGTGGATGGCGGACGACGAAACCCCTCTCAAACACGAACTCGGCAATCTCGTTATGAGCAGGACGAGCGGCGTCAGCGGTTTCGACACGGCTTCGACCGCCTGGTACATCTGTATGTCCACCTGGGCTAAAAACGACGGTAATTACGCCGTTTTCGGAACCCTTAAGTCTATGAGCGGCAAGATTTACAAGACGGGAGAAAACGACGAGAAGGTCGTTGATCTCGAGATTCCCGCTCAGACCTCGATGATTTCCGTATTCTACACCGATATGATGGGACTCAGTACCTCCTCGCAGAGTATGAAGACCACCGAAGAAAAATCCACGACCGTCAAGATTCCCAACATCACGATTACCGTTAATATGACTGTGGATACCTTCGGCGTTACCTTCCCTCAGGCAAAGACCGTCAAGAAGTAACAGGGACGTTTTGCGTATCGGAGCAGTGCGTCTGCCTTACGGGATTCAATAACCGTTTTGTTTGACTAAGGGCGCGTTGCGCCCTTTTTTAAGTTTATGTTAACAGTAAAAAGCGTAGATAAAGGCAGTATTGCCGAAGAGATAGGGCTTCGGGCGGGCGACGTAATCGTTGCTTTCGACGGAAAGGAAGCTCTCGATATATTGGATTACAGCTATTACGACAACGCCGACCGATTCGTTATGACGGTAAAGAGAGGCGAAACCGTCGAGGATTACGAAATCGAAAAGGACGAATGGGAGGAACTGGGCGTCGATTTTACCGACAACTGCTATCTTACCCCCAAGGCTTGTCTGAACAAGTGCGTTTTCTGCTTCGTCGACCAGCTCCCGAAAGGACTTCGGCGTACGCTGTACGTAAAGGACGACGACTATCGCCTGAGTTTTGCTACGGGCAACTACGTTACGCTCACGAATATCGGCGAGAAGGAGATTTCGCGGATAACCGACAGGAAGTTTTCTCCGCTTTATATATCCGTCCACGCGACCGACGAAGCCGTGAGGAAGTATCTTCTCGGGCGTCCTCAGGCTCCCGACCTTATGCCCGTTCTGAAGAGATTTGCCGACGCGGGAATAGTTATGCACACGCAGGTGGTTATGTGTCCCGGAATCAACGACGGGGAAGTCCTTATGAAGACGGTGCGGGAGCTTGCAGATCTTTATCCGCAGGTCAAGAGTCTTGCTGTGGTTCCGGTCGGGCTTACCGGGCATAGAAACGGGCTTGCGGAGGTTAAACCCGTGGACGAAGAAACCGCGAGGCGCACTATCGAGAGCTGCGACGCTTTCAATAAGACCTTCCGCGAAAAACGCGGGGAGAATTTCGTATTCTGCTCGGACGAGATGTACGTCAAAGCCGATATAGAGGTTCCGGACGAGGAGTATTACGGGGATTTCGAGCAGATCGAGAACGGCGTCGGTCTTCTTACCGAACTCAAACGCGACTGCGGCGAGGCTCTCGAAGGCTCGTCGAGAGCGAGAAAAGGGACTTTCGCGATACTGACGGGCGTTTCGGCTTTCGATTATATATCGAGGGAAGTCGGGAAAATCAAGAGTCTTTATCCCGACCTCGACGCGACGGTCATCGCGGTGAAGAACGAATTTTTCGGAGAATCGGTTACGGTCACGGGGCTTCTGACGGGCGGCGACCTTCTCAAAACCATAAAAAAGCTGCCCGGGAACGCGACTGTTCTGCTTCCGAGAGTAATGCTCAGGGAGTTCGAAAACGTTTTTCTCGACGGAATGACGGTTGACGAGCTTCGGAAGGCGGGAAAAAGAAACATCGAAATCGTCGAAACGGGCGGAATTCCGCTCGTCGAGGCTCTGACGAGATAGCTTCGGGAGCATCCGTATTTTGCGGAAAACAACAAGAAAATCGATAATCGGGAGAAAGTCTTCGTCTGCGGAGGATCCGCGCGGAGATAACGGAAAAAATGAAACCCTTCGTGGCTATAGTAGGTAAAGCGAACGTCGGAAAATCCACGTTCTTCAATAAAGTTTCGGGCGACAGGAAGTCGATAGTTCTGGACGTGGCGGGAGTTACGCGCGACAGGCTTTACGCTGACGCGGAATGGCTCGGCAGACAGTTTACGCTCATCGATACGGGCGGAATCCAGATTAAAAGCGACGATAAAATGGCTGTTCATATCCGCCGTCAGGTCGAAATTGCTCTCGATCTCGCGCAGGTCGTGCTTTTCTTCGTAGACGGAAAGAACGGACTCACCTCCGAGGATTACGAGGTTGCTTCGCTCGTAAGAAAGACGGAAAAGCCCGTTTTTCTCGTAGTCAACAAGATAGATAATTTCAGGGATCTCGACCTTTCCGATTTTTATTCTCTCGGAATAGGCGAGGATGTTTTCCCGATTTCCAGCGAACATCTTATGGGCGTCGGAGATCTTCTCGACGAAGTTATAAGGTATTTCCCCGAAACGGACGGGGAAGAGGACGAGGAGCGGATTAAAATCGCCGTCGTCGGTAAGCCCAACGCCGGAAAGTCCAGCCTCACCAACTGTATTTTAGGCTACGACAGGACGATAGTCAGCAATATCGCCGGAACCACGCGCGACGCAATCGACACGCCCTTCGATTACGACGGAAGGAAGTATACGATAATCGATACCGCCGGAATCAGAAGGAAGCGCAGCATAGAGGACGCTTCGGTCGAAGCTTACAGCGTTATGAGAGCCTTGGGCGCGATAAGGCGCTGCGACGTCTGTCTGGTCGTACTCGACGCGGGCGAAGAGCTTTCCGAGCAGGACGTAAGGATCGCGGGCTACGCTCACGAACAGGGCAAGCCTACGGTCATCGTTCTGAACAAGTGGGATCTTATCGAGAAGGATACCTTCACTATCGAAAAATACAAGAAAAAACTTGCCGCGGACCTTGCGTTTATGGATTATTTCAGGTATATAACCGTGAGCGCAAAGACCGGTCAGAGGCTTCCGAAGCTTATGACTATGATCGACGAGGTGTACGCAAACAGCTGTTTCAGAGCCTCTACGGGCGTTCTTAACGACGTCCTTGCCGATATGACGGCGGCTGTCGAACCTCCCTCCAAAAACGGAAGAAGGCTCAAAATCAAGTATATCACCCAACCCGTAACCCGTCCGCCGACCTTCGTTCTTTTCGTAAACGATTCGAATCTTATGCACTTTTCGTACAAGAGGTATATCGAGAACGAATTGAGGAAATCATTCAATCTGAGCGGAACGCCGATGAAGCTTTTCGTGCGTTCGTCGGGCGAGAAAGACGACGGATTAAAGTAATCCGGATCCGGAGGAATTCAAAGTGACTCGGTTAATATGGCAGTATGCGTTGTACGGTCTTGCCTGCTACCTTTTAAGCAACTTCAATTTCGCCGTTTTTATATCCAAGAGATTCAAGCATCGGGATATAAGGACGGTCGGCAGCGGTAATCCCGGGACGACCAATATGTTCAGAGCCTTCGGACTCAGAACGGGGCTTATCACCTTCGTCTGCGATATGATGAAGGGATTCGTCTGCGCGCTCGGAGGAAGGCTTCTTTTCGGTTACGTCGCGGAATCGGTCGGTCTTACCGGCGCGGAGCTCGAGAACGCGGCTCTTTTCGGCGGATACGTCGGAGGGCTTTGCGCGGGACTCGGACACGTATTTCCGGTTCTTTTCGGCTTCAAGGGCGGGAAAGGCTTCGCTACGGGCATAGGTTTCTTTCTTGCCGTCGATCCGCTCGTCGCGGTAATGGCGATCATCGTCGGCTCGGTCGTGCTTTTGGCGACCGATCTGATGTCGCCCTTTGCGATTCTGTTTTTCACGATAATGACGCTCCGGAGCGCGATTTCGCTGCTTCCGGACAGATGGCCGCATTTCGTTGCGGTGGCTTTGTATTACGCGATGGTGCTTTTTGCCCACAGGCATAACATAAAGCGGCTCTATCACGGGCAGGAAAACAAAATGGGTATCGCCAAGTATTTCCGTAAGAAAGATAAGGAAGACGAAGACGACGATAACGAAAAGACCGATAACTGAAATCGAGTGACGTTTTTCCGTTCCGATTCATAAGCTGAAGTAAACGTGCGGAGGCTTGATTATGAAATACGAAAGGTGCGGAAGATGCGAAATCAATTATAAGCCTGTCGGCGAGCCGTATTGCGAGATATGCCGTCGGGAAATCACGGGAGAATGGACGGACGACGAAAAGGAAGAAAAGTCGGTTTGTCCTTATTGCGGAATCCATACGCTTCTCTCGGGGGAGGAATGCTGCCGTTTCTGCCGGAACGGAAAGTCTTCGTACCCGTATTCGTAGCTGCCCGTCGGATTTTCCGCGGGATGAAGGAGTTTTTACGCTTGAAGGTTTATGCGATAAGCGATCTGCATATGTCGGCTGCCGTAAACAAGCCGATGAACGTTTTCGGCGCGTGCTGGGATAATTATCTCGAAAAAGTCGTTGCCGACTGGAAGGAAAAAGTGAGCGACGACGACCTCGTGCTTATGCCGGGCGATTTTTCGTGGGCGATGAAGCCCGAAGAAGTCAAAGCCGATTTCGATTTGCTTAAAGATCTCCGCGGCTCGAAGGTAATTCTCCGCGGGAATCACGATTACTGGTGGAATACTCTGAATCAGGTGAGGAGTATTCTTCCGGAGGGTTTTTACGCGCTTCAGAACGACGCTCTGCGGTTCGGCGATGTCATAGTCTGCGGAACGAGAGGCTGGATGTGTCCCGGGGCGGAGAAGCTTTCCGAGCACGATACGAAGATTTATCTCCGCGAAACCGAAAGGCTCAGGCTCTCTCTCAGGAAGATGGCGGAAATGCGCGGCGATAACGATAAAGTCGTCTGCATAATGCACTATCCGCCATTTAACGTATACAGAGAGGAGTCGGATTTCGTCAGGCTTTTTATAGAATACGGAATAAAAACGGTCGTCTACGGACATCTTCACGGAAAGGACTGCCGCGCGGACAAGTACATAAAGCGGTTCGGAGCGGAGTTTTATCTCGTTTCGACCGATATAGTTGACCATACGCTCGTGGAAATCCCGCTCTGACGTGGTTTTCGAGTGTATGTAACGGGGACAGGTTTTTATGCAACACATATACGGACTACTATTGCCTGCGGGCGTTTTAAAGAAATAAAGGAAAATATAAATAATGGCAAATAATCTTAAGGTTATGTTTCTCGGAGGCTTGGGAGAGATCGGAAAAAACATAACGGTTTTCGAATGCTGCGATCAGATAGTCATAATCGACTGCGGTCTGAGCTTTCCGACCGACGATATGCCGGGCGTGGACGTAGTGATTCCCGACGTTTCCTACCTCAGGGAGAACGAATACAAGATACAGGGGCTTTTGCTGACTCACGGACACGAGGACCATATAGGAGCCGTGCCTTACGTCCTGAAGGAGCTGGGAACGAATTTCCCGATATTTGGAACGGCTCTGACTCTCGCGCTTCTTGAAAACAAGCTTCACGAACATTGCATCGACGACGCGGAACTGGTTACGATAAGAAGCGGAACGGTCGCGGATTTAGGAGTTTTTTCCGCCGAATTCGTACACGTTTCCCATTCGGTCGCGGGTTCTCTCGCGATTGCTCTGAAAACTCCCGTCGGAACGGTTTTCCATACGGGCGACTTCAAGGTAGACTATACTCCTCTTGCGGGCGAAGTTATGAGTCTTAGTCGTATCGCGGAAATCGGGAACGAAGGCGTTCTGCTTCTTATGGCGGACAGCACCAACGTCGAGAAACCCGGCTATACGATGAGCGAGCAGATAGTCTACGAGAGCTTCAGACGAGTTTTTTCCGAAGCCACCAACAGCCGGATAATAATCGCGACCTTTGCGAGCAACGTGGACAGGCTTCAGATCGTCCTCGACCTTGCGCGGGAATTCAACCGTAAAGTCGCGGTTTCGGGAAGGTCTATGCAGGTCGTTCTGGAAACGGCTACGAGAGTGGGCTATCTTCACTATAATCCCAATATCATCATCGATCTGGATAAGATAGACCGCATTCCCAAAAGCAACCTCGTCGTTCTTTCCACGGGAAGTCAGGGCGAGCCTATGAGTGCGTTGACTCGTATGGCTTCGGGCGAATTCAGTAAGGTCAAAATCGACGAAGACGATACGATTATAATTTCCGCCAGTCCCATTCCCGGGAACGAAAAGGACGTATACAGAGTTATCAACAATCTCTATCGTCTGGGCGCGAAGGTAATTTACAGTCGGCTTGCGGACGTCCACGTTTCGGGACACGCCTGTCAGGAGGAGCTTAAACTCATTCAGACGCTCATTCATCCCGAGTTTTTCATTCCCGTCCACGGCGAATACAGGCATTTGAAGCAGCACGCGGCTCTCGCTATGAAAATGGGAATGCCCGAGAAGCACATAGTCATTGCGGATACGGGCGACGTCGTGGAAGTAAACAAGCGCAGCATTCGTAAAAACGGAAAAATAACCGCCGGAAACGTTCTCGTTGACGGATTGAGCGTGGGCGATGTCGGGAACATCGTTCTTCGCGACCGAGTTCAGCTCAGCGAAGACGGAATGCTCATAGTCGTCCTCGGAATTTCCTCGATGGAGGGCGGAATGATAAGCGGGCCGGAATTCATAAGCCGCGGCTTCATTTATACCGGCGACAACAGCGCGAACGACCTCGTCGACGATATGCGGCAGCTGGTCATCGGGATTCTCGAGGACATAGATTATCCCGAATTCAACCCGACGCACCTCAAACAAAGCATACAGAAGACTCTCCGCGGTTACCTCACGAAAAAGCTCAAGCGCAGCCCGATGATTCTTCCCGTTATCGTCCAGATTTAACGAAAACAGCCCCTTTGATTGTCCGTCGGAGGGGTTTTCTCGTAACTTACAGGTTTTAGACGATAATTTATCATCGGATTAACGACAACTTATCTCGGATTACCCGAAAAACTCGTTTCGGATTGCTCGGAAAACCCGCCTATAGGCAGGCGAATTTCGGTTTTTTTCGGGAATTTCAAGCTTTTCGACGAAAAATCGGTTGGTTTTCGGATGGTAAGCAGGATGCCGAAAAAGTTAGCAGGAGGTTAAAAAAGAACGATGGATTTTCTCGAATCACTTAACCGCAAAACCGTCGGCGATATGGCGGAAATGAGGAAAAACGCTTACGGCGAGCATATTCCCGTGCTTTTCAGCGAAACGGAGCGGCTTCTCGACGTCCTCGTCCGTATGAAACAGCCCCGAAAAATCCTCGAAATCGGCACCGCGATCGGTTTCAGCGGGATTCTTATGCTGAAAGCCGCGCCCCTTGCGACGCTCAACACGATTGAAAAAATTACGGATTCCGCCGACGCCGCGCGCGAAAACTTCCGCAAATACGGCGTTTCGGACCGGGTGAATCTTTTTGAAGGCGATGCCGGCGAAATAATTCCGATGCTGACGGGGAGCTACGACTTCATTTTTATGGACGGGCCGAAGGGGCAATACCCCGAATTTTACCCTTATCTGAAAAAATTGCTCGTTTCCGGCGGCGTTCTCGTGTGCGACAACGTGCTTTACAAAGGACTTGTGGAAAATATTCCCGAAAATAAACGCCATAAGCACATAACTATTGCAAGAAATCTTCACACCTTTCTCGAAATTATATCAAACGATCCCGAAATGAGTACCGTTACGCTTAAAATCGGCGACGGCGTCTCGGTGAGCGTAAAAATGCGGTAGCTGCGGATTACTCCCACCCTCCCGACTTCCGTATTCTCAAAAATTTCGTGTTACCCGCCCCGCAATCCGCAGCGGGCTATATTTTTATGTAATTTATAAGAAATAATAATTTATATTTAATAATTAATTTGTGAATAAAATTTCAAATCTGAATACAACGCGATAATTTGAGGTTTTATTTATAAAAACAAAGAGAAAATTATATGATTAAATAAAGAAAGCGAATTTTTGTCATAATGTCGGCGACTGAGGCATAGGAATATATAAAACAAGGGAGGTTAGTTATGAGCGACAACGGTGAAAGATTTGATTTTGCGGAATTTTTCGGATACGGTAAGGATTCATCTCAGGAATCGTGTAAAAACAGCACTTTTAACGATGATGAACAGTTGTGTGATAATTGTTTACGCGATGAAAAAATATCAGAATTTACGCCAAGTGAAAAGCTTAATGAAAAACAAACAAACGACAAGTGTGTATTTAATGATGAAATAGTTACACTCAGCGGAGATTCTACTGAAGCTTCAGCCAGAAAACTTGCGCGTGAAAGTTCGGACAGCATTTACGGCCGCGGCGTCAACATTGCCGTAGAGAACGACTGGTTGGAACTTACCTGTGCGTCCGGACCTTCCGATATCGAAAATTCAGATGAAGAAGATGTAAAAGAAACGAAATTTGAAGAAAACACGAATGTTTTTAATAAAAAAAGTGAAGATAGCGCGAATAAATCGAGTAAAAATGTTGAGAAACTTGGTAAAAAGCTTGGTCGGAAAGGAATGATTGCTGCGGCTCTTGCTGTAATTGTGATAATTGCAGCTGTCTGTGCGTTTTCTTTTGGTGGTGCCGATGTGACTGAATGGTGGACTTCTGTGAAAAAAGAGGCTTTAGGTGTTTTTGGTGTGAAAACTACGGAAAATATTATGGTTGTTTCTGCGATAAGTACGGTCGGAAGTGTTTCTTGTGGTGATATAGTGGTGAGAGGCGGAACTCTGGCGGTAACTTTTTCTGCAGGAAAAGTCAGAAATGTGACCAATTCAAGTGTAAGTCTTGAATATGATGAGAATACGGAGATAATTTTCAATGCGCTTAAAGACGTAAAAGTCGTTTCCGGGCAGGTGCTTTCGAGGTTTGATATCCTTGGTTATTACGACGAAGCCTACACTGTTAATATCTATTTCAAGGGCAAGAAGGTTGAGAACGTTGCGCTTATCGGGAATTCAATCGTTTGGGAAGTTTGACTTGAAGTAAATTAAAATAAAGTGAATAACTTAAGAAAATTGTATGGCTCACAAATGTTTAATATGAGTGTATAATTTTCTTATGAAATATTTAAGAATTAAAAATCCATTAATAAACCATACAATATTCATTTTATGAATAATTAAAGAATATAAAGTTATTTTTTATAAAGTAATTAAGTGCAAATTAAGAAATATTGATTAAAAAATAATGAAAAAGAAAGGAATAGAAATTGAGCTTTCGCCGGCTCTGCTGTTGTATTTCGTGTTTGCTTTGGGCTTGGGAGCGTGGCTCAAAGCCCTTTCTTATGTGTTAACCGTCATATTTCACGAGTTAATTCACTATCTTGCGGCTGTCAGGCGAGGCTATGAGTGTAAAAGGCTTGAAATCGGACTTTTTGGAGCAGTTTTATATGGCGATTTCGAAATTTTGAGTGTCAAAGACGAGGTTTTTGTGGCTCTTTCCGCGCCGCTTTGCAACCTTTTGGTGGGTGTCGTTCTGACCGCCGGCTGGTGGGCTTTTCCCGAAAGTTACGCGTACACGAGCGAGTTTGCGTTCGCTAATTTCGGGATGGCGCTCGGAAATTTGCTTCCGTGTTACCCTTTGGACGGCGGAAGAGCCTACACTGCCGCGTTAAGAGCGAAAATTTCTCGAAAAAAAGTCTTTTCTGCCTTAAGAAAAATGAATTTTGCGTTCGGAATTGCGCTTATTGCGGCTTTTTTTATAACAATAATAAAATCACAAGCAAATTTCAGTCTTTTGATTTTTGGTTTCAGTCTGATTTTCGACGGATTTCTCAAAAAGGTCACAAATCCGCCATATTCAAAAACGACTTTCGAAAGTCAGCGCGAAAAGCTCCTTAAAAAGGGCGCGGCGGCGACGGTGTTGTCTTTCGGCGCGGACGTGCCGCTGTACGCCGCGTATAAGGAGTGCGGCAGCGGTCGCCTCTGGCTCATCGACATTTATCGCGCGGGAAAAAGAGCCAAAACCGTGACGATTTTCGAGTTGGAAAGGGCTGTTTTTTCCTGTCCGGCGGGTACGACTCTCGAATTTTTCCTAAAATAATCTCAAATCTCTCACGATTTATTCAGATTTATTTTTGATAACAAAGAGAAATCTTATTGATTTTTAGGTGAAAATTTAAATCCCGACTTCCGATTTTTTCTTTCGGATTCGACTCGAAAAACACGAAAAAAGCCCGACAAAAAACAGTCGGGCTTGAATCTCCGATTGAAAAAATCCTTTAATTAAGCCGTTTTTCGCTTATCTGCTTGCGGAATGGAAAATAATTCCGAGAGTTCCGGGGCCGCAGTGCGTTCCGATGACCGGACCGACGAGCTGAATGTGAACTCTCGCGTCCGGACGAATTTTCAGGATATTTTCCCTGAGAATTTCCGCGTCGGCTTTCCTGTCCGCCTCCATAATCCAGACGTCGTAGTTTTCCGTGTCGTCGCAATTCTTCCCGAAGCAGTCGGCGAGGTACGCGAGGACCTTTTTCGCCCCTTTGATTTTGTCGATGTTTTCGATTTTGCCCTCGTCGGTAATTTTCAGAACCGGTTTGATTCCGATAAGCGAGCCGAAAACCGCGGCCGTGGAGGAAATCCGACCGCCCTTTTTCAGATGATGGAGGTCGTCGACCACGAAAGTCGTGTATACTCTGTACTTGAGCTGTTCGAGATAAGCTACGGTTTCGGCGATGTTTCCGCCGCATTCGTTGAACTTCTTCGCTCCGTAGTACTGCATAAAACCCGTTCCCATAGAGATGGAGTCGGTATCGAACCGCGTGAAATTCACGTTCGGATATTTGGCTTTAAGCTCGTCGATAGCCGTTTCCATATGGGTAAAAGTCGCGCTGAACTTGGAGCCGAAGGATATGTAGAGAATATCCTCGCCCTTTTTGAAGAAAGGCTCGAAATAGCCGGTGTAGTCGTTGGCGTTCAAAGCGGAGGTCGTAGACGAGCCTCCCTCGCGGAGTTTTTTGAAGAAATCCGCGTAATCTATGTTTCTTCCGCCGTCGTCGTAATATTCCGTGCCGTTAAGAGTATAAGGCATACGGATAACGTTAGCCTTAACCTCGTCTGCCAGATCAAATCTCAATTCGCCATCGGTATCGATAAATAAAACACTCATAATAAATCCCTCTTGACCGAATACGATACTTTTGCATAAAGGTTTCCTGTATGCGAATATATTATATAGTATTTCGTGAATTTTCGCAACCCATTGAACCCAAATTCGTAAAACTCTGGCGAATATGTACGGGATATGAACTTTATATCGATTTTACGGAAATAAGTTTAAGAATTTTTTATGCGCCGCAGGTGAAAATTTTTCGATTTTCGGTGAAAACCGAGAAAAAGCAGAAAACTACCTACTGAAAAACAGCGGAAAGCCGAAAACGACCTACGGAAAAAATCGAGAAACCGAGGAGCGGAAAAATCACGAACGGATGAAGTAATTGACGATGAGCGAGGAGCGGAGAAAGCGAGGGAGCGTGATAATGACAACTTCTTTTGAAAGCGATATGCTCAGGCTGGGCGGAGCGGAGGCAGCGGCGCTTGCGGGGGGCGTAAAGATAACGCTTTTCGGCTGCGATCTGGCGGTAATCGAAGGACACCGTGGCGTCAGGAAGCTTTCGGCGGAGAGCGTCGGATTTTCCGTCGGCAAAAAGGGAACGCTTCGGATAACGGGCGGCGGGCTTCGGATAATTCATCTTTCCGACGGGCTTGCGGTGGTCGGCGGGAAGATTTCGGGCGTGGATTTCGTCTGACCTCCGAGCCGAAGGATTTCCGAATTCCAAGCAATCGAGAATTATCCGAACCAAAAAAGCTCGGATGAATTCCTGACCGACGAAGGCTTAAAGACTCTTGAATTACGGTAAATCCGAAATTCGTAAATCGCGACTGCGGAGGGAGTATGGTCAGAATCGTAATAAACGGATACAATCACGAAAGGCTTCTTAACGCGTTTTCGCGGAGCGGAATAGAAGTTTTCGACGTAAAAAAGCAAAAAGACCGCGTTTGGGTTACGCTTTCCGAAAAGGATTTGCCCGCATTGATTGATTTATGCGGAAAAATGTGCTATACTTTCGGAAAGGCGGTACCTGTCGGGCGAAAAAAGCTTCGGGAAGCTCTCGTGAGGAATCTCGTACTGATTTTCGGAATGCTTTTCGCGGTAATAGTCTGCGTCGTCGCGTCGGGGAAAACGGGAAGGATTCTTCTCGTGGACCAATCCGAAATAACGAGTCTGTCCGCGGTCACGGAAATTTTAGAGAGCTACGGAGTAAAGAGAGGTTCGTCTCTTTCGGCGGCGGATACCGATTATCTCGAAAATCAGCTTGCCCTGAGGATAGAGGGTGCGGAGTACGTTATTCTTTCGAGGAAGGGAAGGGATCTGACCGTTACGGTAACTGCGAGGAAGAGCCGCGTCGAGCCTATCGATTCCGGTCCGAGGGATATATCGGCGGTAAGAGAGGGCGTAGTTTCGCGGATAGCCGTGATAGTCGGTACGCCTGCGGTCGCGGTTGGCGACAAGGTCGTGAAAGGTCAGGTTCTTATACGCGGAGTCGTGACCTACGCCGACGGTACGGAAGAGCCGGTGCGCGCGGAAGGGCGTGTATACGCCTCGGTTTCGTTGAGCGCGGAGGTCGTGTTCGTCCCGTACAGAGAGGTTTTCGAGCTTACGGGGCGGACTTTTACGACGACTTCGCACGAGGTTTTCGGGAAAACAGTCGGAGGCGGCGATGTTCCGCCTTTCAGGCACTACGAAACCAAGGAATTCGTGACGCTTCTCTCTCCCGCGCCGATAAAGCGCATAAGAACGGTCTATTACGAGCTGAGAGCCTTGAAGGTATCGGTCTCTTTCGACGAAGAAAGGGAGAATCTGCGGAAAAAAGCGGCTGAGATTGCTGAGGGGCAAGCCGATTTCGAGATAACCGAAAGGGTTTATTCGGAGGAAGCCTCGGATTCGGAGGAGAAGCCGAAATTCGTCAGGGTAGTCGTCCGCGGAACGGCTCTGATTTCTGAAAGTCCGTAGCAGCTTTCTGAAAGTCCGTGAGCAGCCGCGCCGAAAACGAAAAGAAAGTCCGTGATAATTATACGGAAGACGAAAAGGAAGTCCGTGATAACTATACGGAAAACAGAATACGGAAGGCGGTGAAAAAGCCGCAAAAGAGGAATATGGAAGACAACAGGATAACCAAAACCGTGATTATACCGTCTATGGACGTACTTGTCAAGCTTTTCGGAACGTTCGACGAGAATATCAAGGTAATTACGTCGGAATTCGGCGTAAGCGTAATCAATCAGGGCGGCGATACGCAGATTATAGGACCTAAAGAGAACGTCGAGCAGGCTTATATAGTCATAGAGAAGCTCATCGCGTTCATAATGAACGGCGAGACCGTGGATTCGGGAAGAACCTCTTATATCTGCGCGTGCGCGAAGGAAGGGAAGCTCGACGAGATCGATCAGCTTCTTCACGGAGTAGTCGCGGTAACCTCGAGGGGCAAGATAATCAAGAGCAAGACCGTCGGACAGAAGAAGTACGTGGATTCGATAAAGAAGAATACGGTTACCTTCGGCGTCGGTCCGGCAGGCACGGGAAAGACCTATCTTGCGGTCGCGCTTGCGGTCAATTCCTTCAAAAACAAGGACGTGGACAAGATTATACTGACTCGTCCCGCGGTCGAAGCGGGTGAAAAGCTTGGATTTCTCCCCGGGGACCTTCAGGAGAAGGTAAATCCCTATCTTCGTCCGCTTTACGACGCACTCTCGGAGATGCTCGGACAGGACAGCTACAATAAGCTTCTCGAAAAGGGCAGTATAGAAATAGCTCCTCTCGCGTATATGAGAGGAAGGACTCTGAACAACGCCTTTATAATTCTCGACGAGGCGCAGAACACCACGCGGGAGCAGATGAAGATGTTTCTGACGAGGCTGGGCGACGGAAGCAAGATGGTAGTAACGGGCGACCTCACGCAGATAGACCTTCCCGACGGAAAGCAGAGCGGACTCAGGCACGCGGTCACTATTCTCAAGGAAGTCGAAGGGATAGCCGTCTGTCAGTTCAGCGAAAAGGACGTCGTCCGTCATCCGCTCGTGCAGGCGATAGTCAAGGCTTACGAAAAAGCCGAAAGCAAGGTTTTCAGGAAACAGGGCTGAGCCTCCGAAGGGACGGGATTGAAAGGATAGGAATTCGCTTCGCGTTCTGCCCGAAAACGATGATTTTTGGCGCAAAGTCCGCGGCGGAACTTACGTTGCGGTCGGCGGATTACCCGAAGAAAACGAAAAACAGGAGACGGAAGATGAAGAAGGATTATTTTATCGGTAAGAACGGACGAAAGACTGCTTTTTACGTCAACGAAGCCGGGAATACGCGCGCGGTGTTTCAGATGGTTCACGGAATGGCTGAGCATATAGTGCGTTACGAGGATTTCGCGAAATATCTTGCGGATTCGGGAATAACCTTCGTCGGCGCGGACGTGCGCTGCCACGGCGAGAATTTCGACGAAAAGCTCGGGTACGCCGAGGGCGACACCTGGAACGACTCGATAGCCGATCAGCGCCTTTTGAGCGACGAAATCGGGAAGCTTTTCGGCGGCGTAAAGCGAATCGTCTGCGGACACAGTTACGGGAGCTTTCTGACTCAGGGACTTATAGAAAGAGGAATAAAAGCGGATATGTTCATTCTTATGGGGAGCTGCTTTATGAAGGGAGCAGACGTGAACGTCGGTTCTTTCGTTGCCGACAGATACGCCGCGAGGGATCCGAAATGCGTTCCCGAAGTCATTCTGAATCTGACCTTCGGGAGCTACGACAAGAAGTTCGAGGGCGGCTCGTGGCTTTCCCGCGACGAAAACGAAGTTGCGAAATACGACGCCGATCCGCTCTGCGGTTTTTCCTGCTCTGCCAATTTCTATTCGAACTTCTTCCGCGGACTCAAAGCTCTTCACGCAAAGAATTCGCTCGACGCACTTGACAAGAACGTTCCGATAAGGATTTTCAGCGGCGACGCGGATCCCGTGGGAAAATTCGGAAAGGGAGTCAGAAAGCTTTACGACTATTATAAGGCTCAGGGCGTTCGGGACGTTTCGATGAAACTTTACGAAGGCGCGCGGCACGAACTCGTGAACGAAATCAACAAAGCCGAGGTTTACGCCGACATAGCCGCTGCCGTAGGAGAAATACTCGTATAAGGAAAGCCGTTTTTCGGCTCCTCGAACGCTTTTCGGTGAAATCTCGAATCCGTTCCCCGAATTTTAGTCCGAATACGCCTCTTTTCGGCGAAATCTCGGGATTCGTTCTTTGATTTGCGGTCCGAATATGCGTAAGACGGGCAGGTATCCGAGAGAACGAAAAATTGCGGAGCGATTTCTCTTCGCAATACGTTAAAGTACACGAATTTATCCGAAAATTAAAATAATATTAAAAAACGCTTGACAAATGCGGGCTTCGATTATACAATCAATAGGCTGAGGCTCGCGTTCGTCCGCATTCACGCGGCGGAGGAATCGTGCCGAAGATTAAAAAGGGGTGCTTTGCTGAGCAAGGCTGAGATTAAACCCGTTGAACCTGACCGGGTAATGCCGGTAGGGGACAAAAGAGTTTTCTTGAAAGTACCCTTAGAGGGTACTTTTTTTGTTCAGGCACCGAAAGGAGCTTAAAAATGTTCAGATCTTTACTTTTATCCGCCGAATTCGACCAATTCGCAAAGACTCTGGTTATTCCGTGTCTTGCGCTCATCGCGGTGTGGGTGATTTTCGCGATAGTAGTCGCCGCGCTCGGAAAAAAGAGCGAAAAGCTCAATCTCGCGCTCAGAATCTCTTCGCTCGTAGTCGTGGGCTTGGCGGTTATCGTCGGAATAATACTTCTCGTCGCGAAAATCAAGGAAAAAGGCTTTGCCGCGGGATATATGATTCCCGTCGCCGGAATAATCGCCGCTGTCGTCGGCTGTACGCTGTTCGCTGTTATCGCGGGCAGTAAGAATCCCGAAAAAGCAAGTCTTTACCGCAAGACAGCTCTTCTCGTTTTCATAGTGATATTCGCCGTCTGCGCGGTATTCATTTATGTTTACGTAAACAAGAGCGAAGACGTTCCCGAAAACGTACAGAGTATCGCGCTTATCGTTTCGGCTGTAATTCTCGTAGCCATTCCCGTAGTCGTTATGGCTGGGACGAAGGATCAACTCAATACCAAATCCATCGTTTTCGGCGCGGTTTCGGTAGCCTTGAGTTTCGCGCTTTCCTATTGGGCGCCGTGGAAGCTCCCTCAGGGCGGAAGCGTTACGATAGCCTCGCTTACCCCCTTGCTTCTGTATTCCTTCTATTTCGGACCGCGTAAAGGCGTAGTCGTATGTTTCGCGTACGGACTTCTTCAGGCAATTCAGGATCCGTATATCGTCCATCCCGCGCAGTTCCTTATCGACTATCCGGTAGCTTATTGTTTCATAGGTTTTGCGGGCGTATTCAGGAAGCTCATTAAAAACGAGTTCGTAGCGTTCGTCTGCGGTTCTCTCGCGGCTTCGGTTATGAGATTCGTCTGCCACGTAATAAGCGGAGTATTCGCATTTGCGGCTTACACGCCCGCGGGACAGACTCCTCTTCTTTACAGCATAGGCTACAACAGCTTCGTTTTCGTCGATATCGCGATAGCCGTCGTCGTAGGCGTCGCGCTTATGTGCAGCAAAGACTTGCGGAGAATGCTTTCGACCTACGCCGAAGAAAACAAGTAATTCCTCCGCGAGAAGCGCGAGTAATTCTTCTGCGGAGAAAACAAGTGATTCCGAAAATCGATTGATTTCCGAAATCGCTTAATCCCTTCGGATTCTCGAAAGCGAGTAAATTTCCCGTTTCGGATTTACGGAAGAAAACAAGTAATCTCCTTTTCGCCGTTTTTACCTCATTTTCCTACGGCGAAATAAAAATACGGACTTTCCCGCGTGAGAAGGTCCGTTTTTTATTACGTATAGATTCGATTCCGCCGAATTTCCCATATATAGATTCGATTCCGCAGATTTCCTATATATAAGGTTGATTACGCCGAATTTCCGACTTTTATTGTAATCGGATAGATTCGATTCCGCGGATTTCCCGGCTTTTCGTTATATATAAGGTCAATTCCGCGGAGTTTTCCGAGGCTCGGATTAGTCCGAGGCTCTAAATAAAGAACTTCCTGTGAACCTCGGTTTTCATCTTCTTCCAGTAAACGATAGTGAATACGGCTATATTCAGGACCGCGAAGGTCAGAACCGAAAAGGACAGCCAGTCCGTAAGCTTTCTTCCGACGCACAGCCAGGCGACCGTCTGCGGAATGACCGCCAGCAGAGTCAGTACGATAAGCGACACGATATAATACTTATACTTGCTCTTGTCCGTAACCGCGAGTACGTCTGTCGTAATAATAAGCGCGAGAAGAACGCTCGGGGCGACGAATTCCGTACTTATTCCGAATGCGTCGAGATTTCCCGAAGCCGAGTAGCTGCATATAATATCGAAAAGACAGCCAAAAAACAGCGTCAGGAATCCGTAGAGCGGAAGAAGCAGATAAAGTCTGTGTCTTCCGAAGACGGGACGGATAATTCCGAAGTAAAGAAGAAGTAGGGAAAGCGCGGTATAAGCCGACCAGACGCTCTCCGGAGTCAGGGTGAAGTTAATCCATACGCAGACGAGAATCACCGCCGCGATAAGCAGGAGGGATTTTTTGCGCAGGAAATGGGGATTTCCCGTCTGATTGACGGAAACTTTAGGATAGTCTATATAAGGCTGTACGTTCTTTTCGTAAAGAGCAAAGCTTTTTCTGCATTCCGAAACGTGCGCTCCGCACAGCGGACAGCGGCTGAGCTTTTCGTTGACGTAAACCTTGCATTCGTTACAGTATTTCATTTTTCGGTAGTTTTTGGTCCTCCTTTCGGCGAGGGATTTTTTTGCCGGAATATGACAATCCCTCGTTTTTTTCGGGATATAACAATCCTCTCTTTTTCGTGAGCGGTCAATATTCGTAATTGGTTTCTACGGCTACAGTTACGCCCGATTCGGAGAGTTTCCCGAAGAATTTCCTTTCGATTGCGGAATCCTTGGTCGTTTTCGAGAAGGTCATAACGCATACTCCGTTGAAGGCTGCGCAGGCGATATCTATTCCTTCGCGAATCATCGGTCCGAGCGAAAACTCGTATCTCACGATATGCTCGCGGAAGCTTTCGGGGGCCTTGACCTTTCCGAGATTGGAGAAGGATAAGGTTCTCGATTTGTCCCCGTAATTCCTCGAACAGAAGCTCAGAGCGGCGTTTTTGATAAAGAGCGGCATTATCTTGATAACGGGATTATGCTGCGCGTTTACGTTGAAGCCTACGAGCTTGTCGAAGAAGTCGGTTGTATTCTGCTCGGCGAACTGTTTTTTGACCGAATCGAGAATCGCGTCGAAATCTCTTTCCGTCCCGTGGCGAATAGCCATCATCGAAACGAAATTCCGTAGGGTTTTGCTCGGATAAAGCCGACGAAGATTCACGGGTACGGAAATGACCACGGGTTTTTTGAGGTCCTTTCCGAGAGTAACTCTGTCCTCGTTTATCGCCCAGATAAGAGCCGCCGTCATAAATTCCGTAACGGTCGCGTTTTTTGCGGCGGCGCAGCGATTAAGCTCGTCGGCGTCCACGATTCCCTTGGTGAGAATGAGAGCCGTCCCGGGAAGTCTCGCGCACTTGTAATAATAGGCTCTGACGGCTTTGTTTTCGCCCTTTTTCTTATGGTCGAAGCAGGTCTGGAAGGAGTCGGTAAGCTCCTCCGGCCGAGGTCTGTCGCGCGTATCGAGGCAATTGGTCATATCCTGCGGTTCGTCGGATTCGGAGTCCCTCGTCCCGAATCGTGCGGCTTCGGCTCCCCCGTCCTTTTCGGAAAATCCGATTTTCCCGTTTTCTCCGAGCGTACAATTCCCTTTGAGCGAAAGCTTCCCCTCGTTTTCCGAGAATGTGCAATTTCCTTTGTTTTCCGCGAGCGCGCTATCCCCAAAAGCTCCGTTTCCTTCGGATTTTTCTCCGTTCAAAGCGTTGGCGACATCTCCGTCCCCGTTGCCCGTAAGGTTTTCGTTTTCGGAAAAGCCTTTAATTCCGCCGTTTTCCGCGTTTTCAGTCCTCGGGCGTTTTCCGTTTCCGTCCTTTTCCGAAAGTGCGGCTTCCCGCTCATCGTTTTCATTTTCCGAGAGTTTTTCCTTCTCGGTAAGTTCCGTAATTCCGTCGTTTTTCGGTTGAGGAGTCTCCGCAAGTGCGGCTTCCTTCTCCTTCAGCAGCCTGAAATAGCAATACATAAGGCTGTTCACGTAGGTGACCGCGCCCGTTCCGTCGGTTGCCGCGTGGAAAAACTCCACCGACACCTCGCAATTGAAGTAAGTTACGCGAATGAGCGCGTGTCTTGCGTCGAGCGGGATTTTTCTCATCGGGAAATCTGTCTGTTTTTCGACGACGAGAGGTCTGTTCGACGGTTCGAGGTAATACCAGAAAAGTCCGCGCTTGACCGCCGAGGTTATCGACGGAAATCTCGGGACGGTTTCGTTGAGGGCCTCCTGAAGGGTAAGCGGATCGACCTTCTTTTTGAGGACGACCGATATGCGGAACATATTGCTTTTGTCTGCGTTTTCCGCCGCGGGGAAGATAAGCGCCGCGTTGTCGAGGTTTATCCATTCTGCGTCGGTGGACTGTTTTGAAGCTATCCGCTTGAGTTCCGCGCGGAGGATCTGCTCCTCGGTCATTCCGTCGCTCGTTTTTTTCTTTGCTTTAACCTTGACTTTTCCGTCCTTTTCGGCTTTGATTTTTCCGTAATTCCCGGCTTCGGTTTTCTTCTCGTTTTCCTTGCGATCGGCTTCGGCCCTGAGGGATTTCTGCTGCGCCTTCCATTCGGAAAACTCTCTGCGGTTTTGCTTTTTTTCCTCGCGGAGAGCCTGTTTTTCGCTGAGTTTTCTTGCTTTTTCGGCTTTGATATAAGCCTTTTTTTCGGTTTTTTCTTTTTTGCGGGAATCGGCGTCCGTTTCGTTTTCGGGGATAATTCCGAGTGCGTTTTCGGTATCGCCGTTTAAATTCAGATTATATTTCTTATTTTTCATCTCGTTTTCTGCGGGGAGAATTTTTCTCGTATTTTTCTGCGGGAAGTTTTTCCTCATTCTCGGGCAATTTTACCACACCGCGCGTCAAAGGTCAACTCATTTGAGCGGTGATTTTCCTCGGCGGGAAGGAAGTCCGAGTCGATTTTGGGGCGGATTGCGGAATATAAGGGTTTAAATCGTTGTAAATCCGCGGAATTTGTGGTAAAATCTACGGAGCGCGAAGTTCCCTGCTTTTCGGAAAATCGTCGGGACTCCGATTATTCCCGACAAAGAGTAATCCAAGCCCCTATAAGGGTAAATCCAAGTATTCCCTATAAAAGGAAATTTGAGCCTTTCCGACAGAAATAGTCTTGACTATCCTTTAATAAAGAGAAATCCGAATCTTTCTTAGCGGAAATAGTCTTGATTATCCCTTTAAAGAGGAATTCTCGGAAGGAAGGGCGCGCGTTTTGCGGAGGACTATATGGTTTTTTCGGCGGACATACTCAATCAACATAGACTTTATACCGTGAAGATTAACGCAAAAATAAATCTTTCGCTTTCCGTCGGACGCCCGAAAGACGGCTATCACGAATTAAGCTCTCTCGCCCTTCCGATAAGCGTTCGCGATCGGATAACTTTAATCCCGTCGGAAAGGACTTTTGCCGCGGTAACCACGAAGTACGACTGTTTCGGAGAGGAGCTTCCGACGCTTTCTCCCGAAAACAACTCCGCGGTCCGCGCTCTTGAATCCTACAACGATTTTTTTGGGACCGCTCATTCGTTCGAAATCGAAATCGCCAAGCGGATACCCGTCGGAGGCGGTCTCGGAGGTTCTTCCGCCGATGCCGCGGGAGTAATCCGGCTTCTCTGCGAAATCGACGGACGCCCGAAAAAGGACGCTTTGCCCGTTGCGGAGAGCGTCGGGAAGGACGTTCCGTTTATGCTTTTCGGGGAAAACGCCGTAATGAGCGGGACGGGCGGCAATCTCGAGTTTCTTCCCCCTCTCGGAGCGGATATAACCCTGATTTGCGCGGAAAGCTCCAATTCCACCGCCGAGGTTTTCGCCGAATTCGACAAATCTCCCTCCGAATTCCGTCCGCAGGCGGCAAAATCGCTTTTCGACGGGCTTTTCGGGCTGGTTTCGTCATTTAAAGCGGGAGAAACGAGCTATCCCTTCTACGTCGGCGCGATGAAAAGGCTGGACTTCTCCAACGATTTGCTTATCCCCGCGAGAAGGCTGAATCCGCGTATGGGCGAAATAATCGACCTCCTGACCTCCGACGGCTTGTCGGCGTTTATGACGGGGAGCGGAAGCGCGTTGTTCGTCCCGTGGAAGGTGGATACGAAGTATCTTGCCGACCGATTCGGACTCAAAAGTCTTATTGTTACCACCAAATAATCCCGAATTTTACTCGTGTTATTCTTAAACTTATTATATAATGTAAAAATAGCGTTGATTTCGAGTTCTTTTTGTTAAAATGTTTTAAAGGCGTTCGTTATGTGATAATTTCAAGTAAAATCCGTTTTTTAGGCGGATTTTTTTGCGTGCGCCGCCTTTGCGAGGCTCGGATTGACTTTCACGAAATGAAAAAAGTTTTCCGAAAAAGTTTGAAAAAAGACTTGACAGCCCTGAATTGCGTGGTATAATGGAATTAGCAATCGAGAGATGTGGTTGCTAACGAACATAAATGTTGGTTGCTAACACACTCGCTACTAATCTGCTTGATTCGCGGATTGGGCGTATCGGAATTCTTGGTTGCGGCATAATAAATACGAATAAGAATGACGGAGGTATCGTTATGAAGGATTATAAGGACCATAAAGATTGCAAGGATTATAAGGATTGTAAGGACTACAGAGATTGTAAGGATTACGAAGGAAAGAGGAACTATCGGTTTGAATGCGGAAAGTGTTCCGGCGGAATTTTCGACGAGGACCTCAGCGCTCTCAACGCTTTGATTTATCCCGTATCGGGCGGCAGAATTGCCTTTTCCAAGGGGGTTAAGGGGATGAAGACGGACATAGAAGAAAACGATAAGGAAACGATATTCAATATCGAGGTTCCGGGCTTTAATAAGGAAGAAATCGAAATTTCGGTTGACGACGGCTATCTTATCGTTTCCGCAAAGAAAGAAACCGAGGAAACTACCTATTCAAAGAAGGAATCCGATGAAAATATCTGCTCAAAGAAGGAAGCCGAGGAAGGTTCCTGCTCTGCAAAGAGGGAAACCGAGGAAGGCTCCTGCTCCGGAAGAAACGAAGCCGAGAAATGCGGGGGCAAGAACAGGATTCTTCGCCGCGAAAGATTCTTCGGCAGCACCACGAGAAGCTTTTACGTCGGCGACGTTGACGAGGATTCGATAAAAGCAAGGCTTGATAAGGGCATTTTGACCGTAATCGTGCCGAAAGAGGAGAAAAAAGTCCCCGAAAAGAAGCACGTTACCATCGAATAAAAAAACGCCTCGCGAAGGAACGGAACCGTCGGATAAGGGCGGCGTAAGTTGTCGAAAAGACGTTTGATTGATAATCTTTAAGTGTAAGTTACGCGGAAGAGCGGATGCAATCGGGCGCCGCAAAGCTCCTTTTTTCGTATAGGGCGGAGCAGTCCGCAGGGAGTCGGGAAGAAATTTCCGGCTCCTTTTTTTGTACTTACGGGAGTCTGATTATTAGTAATTTTGAGTAATTTTAGATATTGTTAAAACTAAACGCAAATATTTATAATAATACTATTTAATATTGATTTAACGGAGGGTTAACGCGATTTTGCGATTTTTTGCCCTTTTTTGCCCGATTTTTGCCCGTTTTTTTCGTCGTTTTTCGCAAAAATCTCCGACTTTTCCTCCCGAAAAAGGAAAAATCCGAGCGGTTTTTTGATTGCGGAAGGGACGGTTTTGTGCTATAATCAATTGACCGCAAAAAAAACGGAGGGGCATATGAACGTAGCCGAAAAGCTCTCGAGTGAATTCGGGATAGAGAAAAAATACGTCGACAACATCATCGCGCTTATCGACGAGGGCAACACCATTCCTTTCATAGCAAGATACAGAAAGGAGAAAACAAATTCCTGCGACGACCAGATTTTGAGAGAATTCGCAGACAGACTCAGATATCTCAATAACCTCGAGGAGAGAAAGGAAGAGATTGCTGCGGCTATCGAAGAGCAGGGAAAAATGACCGACGAAATCCGGGCTTCGCTTTCCGGAGCAGAGACTATGACCGAAGCGGAGGATATTTATCGGCCGTTCAAACAGAAGAAGAAAACACGCGCAAGTATCGCAACCGAAAAAGGACTCAGACCGCTGGCGGAAATTATTCTCGCGCAGGAAATCAGATCGGGAAGCGTTTTCGATATCGCGGCGGAATATATAAACGAGGAAAAGGGCGTGCCTACCGCAGAGGCGGCTTTGCAGGGGGCAAGCGATATTATCGCGGAGATAATTTCCGACGACGCCGAACTTCGCAAAATCATAAGAGAATACGTTTTCGCGAACGGGACGATAGTTACGAGGGCGGCGGTCAGGCAGTCGAAAACCGAAAAACCGCAGGATTCCAAAGTCAGAACGAGAACCTTCGGAGAGAATGAAACCAGGACTTTCGCGGAGGGAAAGAGAAGTGCGGTCGAAACTGCCGAAGGAAAGGCTAAATCCGACGACGGAAAAGTAAAAGCCGACGAGGGAAAAGCCAAATCCGCGAGAGCCGCGAAAATCTCAGACGAGAAAATTGCCGAAAAAATGGCGACTTACGAGATGTACGCGGAATACTCCGAACCCGTTTCGAAAATCCCTTCGCACAGGATCCTCGCCATCAACAGAGGGGAAAAAGAGGGCTGTTTAAGGGTATTTATCGAGGTAGACGAAGGGGAGTGTATTTTCATTATTGCAAATCGGTTTATCACGAAGGAAAGCGTTTTTTCCGAGATCATAAGAAGCGCGGCCGCCGATTCCTTCACGCGACTCGTCTTCCCGTCGATAGAAAGAGAAATCAGAAACGAACTCACGGACAAAGCAGACGAGCAGGCTATCAAAATGTTCGAGGTCAATTTAAGACCGCTGCTCTTACAGCCGCCACTTAAAGGAAAGGTAGTGCTTGCTTTGGATCCGGCGTATCGGACGGGCTGCAAAATCGCGGTCATAAACGAAAGAGGGGACGTTCTCGATACGACGGTGGTTTATCCGACGCCGCCCCAGTCAAAAACCGAAGAGAGCGAAAGAAAACTCCTCGCGCTCATCAGAAAGCATAAGGTCGACGTTATCAGCATAGGAAACGGAACGGCAAGCAAGGAAGCCGAAATCTTCGTCGCGGATATGATCAAAAAAGCAGACAGAAAGGTTTCCTACGCAATCGTGAACGAGGCGGGAGCATCGGTTTATTCGGCGTCGAAGCTCGGAGCGGAGGAATTCCCCGAATACGACGTGTCGCTGAGAAGCGCGGTTTCCATCGGAAGGAGACTTCAGGACCCGCTCGCGGAACTCATAAAGATAGACGTCAAGAGCATAGGCGTCGGTCAGTATCAGCACGATATGCCCCAGGCAAGACTTACGGAGGTTTTAGGCGGCGTGGTCGAGGACTGCGTGAACAGCGTCGGAGTAGACCTCAACACCGCAAGCGTCAGCCTTCTTACCTTCGTGGCGGGACTTAACGCAGGTATAGCCAGAAACATCGTCGAGTACAGAAAGAGCAAACCCTTCACCGACAGAAAACAGCTCCTCGACGTCAATAAACTCGGGCCAAAAGCCTTCGAGCAGTGCGCAGGCTTCCTGAGAGTTATAGGCGGAAAAAACCTCCTCGACAATACCGGCGTGCATCCCGAAAGTTACGGGGCGGTCAGGATATTGCTTTCGGAACTCGATATAAGAGAGGACGATATCGGAAAGCCGGAAACCCGAATCAAAGAGAAAGCCGAAACCTACGGAATGAAAAAGCTCGCGGAAAAATGCGGAACGGGAATCCCGACTCTTACGGATATTATTTCGGAACTCGGAAAACCCGGGCGAGATATAAGAGATTCTCTTCCGCAGCCCGTTCTCAGAAGCGATTTGCTCGGAATGGAAAATCTCAGCGAAGGAACCGAACTCGAGGGAGTGGTCAGAAACGTTACGGATTTCGGAGTTTTCGTGGACATAGGCGTACATCAGGACGGATTGGTCCATATTACGCAGATTTCAAACGGCTTCGTAAAGCACCCGTCGGAGGTCCTCGGCGTAGGGGACAGAGTTAAGGTCAGAGTCATAGGCGTGGACACGGCGAAAAACAAAATCAGCCTCTCCCTCAAAACGTCGGACAGGCCCGGTGGAATTGCGGCTCCCGAACGCGGCGGCAGAAAATCGGGCGAAAACGGATTCCCGAAAAAAGCGGAAGAATCCCTCGACGATAAGCTCAAAGCCCTTCAGAGAAGATTCTCGGGGAAATAGAGGCTTTCTTGGGGAGATTTATCGGAAGGCTCGGAGTATAAGAGCTTCGGGACTTCGGACGGAAGATTCGGATAGAAGGACTTCGGACGGAAAAAAGGTTTGTTTAAGCCGAAGGAAGTTTGTTAAGGATTAAAAAAGAGCATAATAACGGCAGCGGATTGGTTTCGTTGCCGTTTTTTTACGGAAAAATCGCGGAATTCGGATAAAACGGAAAGTTCGGAAATTACGAAAAATCGGAAAATCGCGCAAATTCGGAAATTACGGAATATCGGAAAAGAGGAGAAGAATATGAATTTAACAAACCCCTGCGTAACGCGGATGATTTCGCTCCCCGCGGAGGAAGCGCGCAAACGGATTACGCTCGTCGGACTCGTCGTCAGGACGCTTTTTCTGCTCGCGCTCGTCGTCGCGGCGGGGATTTTCGCCGAACTCGTCGGGAACGGAATCGTCTTCGAAAATTGGACGGAGGGAGGACTTCTCTTCGGAACGGATTTCGTCGTTCCGTTCCTGATAAGCGGATTCTTCGCCGCCTTCGTTTTCCTTCTCGGAGTGTGGCTTCCGCGCACCGCAGTCGTAACGGCTCCGCTTTTTTCGGCGTTTCTGGGACTTATGGCGGGCTTCTTTTCGATGATTTTTCACGAGATTTACTCGCTTATCGTGTTTTCGGCGCTATTTTCGGCGGCTTCGACAGTCGCGGCAACGATTATTCTTCACGCTTACGTCGGATTCCGCTCCAAGGGAAAAGCCCCGAGAATAACTGCCTGCGCGCTCTCGGGACTCGTGATCGGACAGGTAGTCTTTTTCGTCCTCGCTCTAGTTATGCCCGAGGGATTGGAGTCGTTTTCGGGAAAATATTGGCTTCAACTGCTTCTATCGCTCGTTTCCGTGACGGCGGCGGCGGTCGCTGCCTCCGAAACCGCGGACGAACTCATCGGGAGGACGGTCGGAATCCTTCCCAAAAGGCTCTCCTGGCTCGGAGCAATGGGGACGGTCTTTTCGCTCGTCCTTATGCACGCGGAGTTTTTGCGGCTGTTTTCGTTCGCGGTCGGAAAATCGGAGTGAATCTGAGATTATCGGAATGAATCTCTCGGAGCAAATCGGTCGGAATTATCGGGGGAAAACGGATTAAGAGGAAAAAGCGGAATTATCGGGAATCGCGTTATACGGGAGGGTTTTCGCGAATAACCTTTATTATGAGCATTATCGTTATCGACAGCGGAGTCGGCGGACTCGGAATCCTCGGAAGGCTCAGAGAGCTTATGCCCGAGAAAAATTACGTGTATTTTGCGGACAGAGCGGCTTTTCCTTACGGGAACGCAAGCGAGGAATACCTCGGAAAACGCGCGGAAATCAATCTTTTAAGACTGTCGGAAGCCTTTCGTGCGGAATGCGTCGTCATAGCCTGCAACACGCTTACCGCGGCAGCCGTCGGCAAACTCAGAGAAACCTTCGATTTCCCCGTGGTCGGAGTCGAACCGTCCGTCATTCCCGCGGCAAAAGCCTTCCCCGAAGGGAAAATCTACGTGTTTTCCACGACCTTTACTTCGTCGAGCGGAAGAATCGCACGGAGATTCGCGTCATTCAAAGACAGAATCGAATTCATTCCGACGCCGAGGCTCGCGGAACTTATCGAAAAGCTTTCGCCCGAAAAAGAAATCGCGGAGTGTATTTCCGAGAGCGCGGAGGGAAAAATCCCCGAAATTTACGCGGAAAAAGCCTTTCCTATCGTTCTGGGTTGCACGCATTATCCGCTCGTTAAGCCGATCTTCAGGAGAATCTTCCCGCGGGCGGTCATTTTCGACGGGACGGAGGGAACGGCAAGAAGAGTTTTAAGCGTGATTTCGGAAAGAGAAAAGTCGGAATTTGTCGAAGAAAACGCGGGTTTTGGCGAAAAGGATTCGGGTTTATCCGAAAAGAACCCGGGATTTCCGGGAAACGCGGAAACGCTCGTCGGTCACGCCTTTAGGGGAGAAGAGGTGCGCTGCCGAAGATTTTTCGCGGGGGGAACGAGGCTTTTTTTCGTCGAAACCGTCGGGGGAGTCAAAAATTCGGAAAAAATGTCGGATTTATTTGCGCTATATTCTTGCAAAGATTGCCTTTTTACTGTATAATGAATATTGTGCGTCGGTTTTTATAGCCGCGAAGGAGCGGGGATTTCCCCGAAAAACTCTCGTTTGCTCCGTCGTTCGGTTGACAAACGGTAGCGGAGGAGCGGGGATTTCTTCGGAAAAACTCCCTGCGGACGGGACGCGCGCGTTTTATCGGGAACAAAACCAATTTTGAATATATGAGGTATATTATGGCAGAATATTTGGCAGACAAAATCAGAAACATAGCCCTTATAGGTCACGGCGGCGAAGGTAAAACCACACTCGCCGAAGCTATGCTCTTCAACGCAAAGGCTATCGACAGACAGGGAAAAGTGGACGACGGCAACTCCGTTATGGACTATGACCCCGAAGAAATCAACAAAAAGATATCCATTTCGCTCTCTATGGCGAACTGCGTTTACAACGGCGTCAAGTTCAATATCGTGGACGTTCCCGGCTTCTTCGACTTCGAAGGCGAAAAAATCCAGGCTATGACCGTAGCGGGACTCGCCGTAGTCGTTACCGGAGCGAGCGGCTCCCTTACCGTAGGCACCGAAAAGGCTCTCGACCTCTGCGCAAAAAACGCTAAACCCGCTATGATCTTCGTAAGCGGTATGGACAAGGAAAACGCCAACTTCTTCGAAACCGTGGAATCCATCAAGGCTAAATACGGCAACAGAATCGTTTCTCTCGCAATGCCCGTTATGGAGGGCGGCAAGATGACCGGATACGCGGACGTTCTTTCGGATAAGGCTTACGACCTCAACTGCAAGGAAATGGCTGCCGTTCCCGCGGACGTTCAGGCCAAGATCGACGAAATCCGCAGCAGCATAGTCGAAAGCGCAGCAGAAAACGACGACGAACTCCTCGATAAATACTTCGATCAGGGCGACCTCTCTCCCGAAGAAATCGTTCTCGGTCTCAAAAAGGGCGTAGCGGCAGGCTCGACCGTTCCCGTTTTCGTCGGAAGCGCGCTCGCAAATAAATTCGTAAACGTCCTTATGGACAAAATCATCGCCTTCGCTCCCTCGCCCGACGAGGAAACCAAAGCCGTGGCTACCGACGCGGACGGCAAGGAAATCGAAATCGAATGCAAGGACAACGGCCCGCTTATCGTCAGAATCTTCAAGACCGTTACCGACAGATTCGTCGGCAGACTTTCCTTCTTCAAGGTTATGAGCGGCGTTCTCAGGAGCGGAGTTACCGTTCACAACGCAAACAAGGACACCGACGAAAAGGTCAGCGGACTTACCTTCGTTCTCGGCAAAAAGACCGAAAACACCGACGCCGCGCACGCCGGAGATATGGGAGCTATCGCAAAGCTTACCGCAACCCAGACGGGAGATACTCTCTGCGAGGTCGGTCAGAATTACACGCTCCCGCCCATCGTTATGCCCAAGCCCGTACTCTCTATGGCGGTTTACGCAGCCAAGAAGGGCGACGAGGATAAGATTTTCGGCGGCTTCAACAGCCTTCAGGACGAGGATATAAGCTTCACCGTTACCAAGAACGTGGAAACGGGCGAAATGCTCATCAACGGCGTGGGCGAAACTCAGCTCGATCTTCTCTGCAAGAAGCTCAAGAATAAATTCGGCGCGGAAGCAGTCCTCAAAGAACCCAGAATCGCGTACAGAGAAACTATCAAAAAGACAGTCGAAGCAGAAGGTAAACATAAGAAACAGTCGGGCGGCGCAGGTCAGTTCGGTCAGTGTTCCGTTCGTTTCTCCCCCAATTACGACAGCGATTTCGAATTCGTGGACGAAGTAGTCGGCGGAGCCGTTCCCCGTCAGTTCATTCCGGCGGTCGAAAAAGGTCTTCGTATGGCAGTTCAGGAGGGCGTTCTCGCGGGTTATCCGATGGTCGGAATCAGATGCGCGCTCTTCGACGGTAAGTATCACCCCGTAGACAGTAAGGAAATCGCCTTCATTCAGGCGGCTAAACTCGCTTATCAGGACGGCTGCTCCAGAGCGAATCCCGTTATCCTCGAACCCGTTTACAGCCTTAAGATTACCGTTCCCACGAGCTTTATGGGCGATATTTACGGCGATATGAACAAGCGTCGCGGCAAGATTATGGGAAGCGACACGCAGGGAGACGTTTCCGTGGTTACGGCAGAGGTTCCTCTCGGCGAAATCACCAAGTACGCGACCGACCTCCGTTCGATGACGCAGGGCAGAGGCAGCTACGAGATGGAATTCGTGCGTTACGACGAAGTTCCTTCGCAGCAGACAGCCAAAATCATCGAGGAAGCAAAGAAGCTCGCGGAAGAGAAGAATAACTGATAATTATTCGGAAGAAGAATAATTATTCGGAAAAAGAGAAAAAGATATGATTAAAATTGCCCCCGTACCTACAAAGGCGCGGGGGTTTTTGTTTGTCGCAGTTATTAGAATTATTAGGATTATACGGATTATTGCTGTTATTGAGAATTGTGTGGGTTATTGCGGCTGTTGAGAATTATAGTGAGTTTTTGATAATTACAAGGCGTTTTTAATAATTATTTTGATAATTATACGGCGTTGTAGAGGTTCCTTTCTTCGGCGGAAAGAGTCGTGACCGAGGTTATCGGACGGAGAATGACCTTGACCGAAATCGGCTCGGCAAGAGCGCGGAAGGTCATCCTGAATTCGAGAGTAATCTCCTTCATAACGCCGCTCCTCGCCAGACGATAAACGAGAGAACCTTCGTAACTCAAAAGCTCGTTGAGCCGAGCTTCGGGAATGTCGTTGACGAAAAGCTCCTTCTTACCGAAATAGGAGCTGTTGAGCCTTATCGAAAAGACAGACGAGAGAATGTCGCCCGACTGTATTATCCCGAATTTGTCGGCGGAAAAACCCTCCCTCAGAATTACCGAGGGAGAAATACATTCGAGAAGGTCTTCGTAATCCACGAAATCCATATCGAGAAGCCATAACGACGAGGAAAGCCTGTCGGCGGAAACGGCGATTTTTTTGTTCCCGTCGTCGAGATACCAGTAACCGCCCGTGAGCGCAAACGTGTTTATCGAGGCGTCGTTCCCCGAAAGCTCGGAGGTCGCACCGAAAACCGCGGCTCCCGAAGAGTTCTTTCCGAATTCCACGTAGATTTTCCGAGGCTCGGAATTCCCGAAAATCATATAGGTTACGGCAAGATTACCGTAGAGCATCCGGTCGTAGGCGGCGGTAAGCTCGGAACGGACAAGCCCCGCGTCTTCGGAACGGTCGGAGGCGCAGCCCGTCAGGCAAACCAGAATAAGAACGGCCGATAACAGTAAAATCGGCAGCAGAGTTTTTTTCATCCGAGATCGAGAGTTCAGTCCTTTTCGACGTGAGCGGTTTCGCTTTGCTTGCGTTTTTTGGTTTCGAGAACGGCGTTATAGCCTATCCAGAGAGGTACGCTTATAAAACCGAAAACGAGAAGCATTATTATACCGATGACGAACATAAGAACGTTGAAGGTTTCGGCGGTCGCTCCCAAAATCAGGAGAACCGCGCCGAGAACTGCGAAAACCGTGAAGAGAATCGCCGAAACGAGAGAACGGGCGGCGTATCCTTCGGATTTTGATTTGCTCATAATTGCCTCCTTCGGGAATAAATCCCCGAGCCGCGCAGTATTATATTTAACGGAAAACCGCGCGGTATATCTTTAAGTATAACACATACCGCCGCGGCTGTCAAGCATTCCGCAAAACGGGCTTACCCGAGGACGAGAAAAGCCCAAATTGTCCGAAAATGACGGATTTTCGGGGAAATCGGAAGTTATCGGGGAATCGGAGATTTCCGGGTAAGTAGGAAAAGTCGGGGATTATCAGGGGAAGTCGGAGATTACTGGGGAAAATAGGAGAAGTCGGGGAGAAATTATACGGAAAAAGGAGGGAGTTATGAAAAGATTCGGCGTTATTCTTTGCATTTTAAGCGTTTCGTCGGCGATTCTGACGTCGGTGAGCCTCGCGGTCGTATGCCTGAACGGAAAAGCTTCGGAGGATCGCGTCGAAGGAAGATTCTTCGTGAGAGTAGTGGAATTGTCGGGAAATCCCGTGAGCGGAGCGGTGGTTTATATCCCTCAGACCGACGAGGCGTATAAGACCGGAGCGGACGGGTATACCGCGGAAATGTACGGACTCTTTCCCGCCGAAAGCAAGTGGGGAACGCTGACTCTGTGCGTGTTCAGAGATGGGTTCGTGGATTACGTGCTTTACGATTGCGTGGTGTATTGCAACAGAGTCAGAAAAGGTCCGACGATAAGACTCTTCCGAGCGGAGGAGGACGCTCCCGATATTACCGTGTATTCGGAAAATCCACCTGACGAGTATTCCAAGGAGCTTATGAAAAAGGCGAAACGGAAGGTAGCCGAGAAAAGCCCGTGATTGTCCGTAAAAGGAGTTTTTGATTGCTCATTAAAAAATTGTCCGTAAAGAGAGGGTTTGGAATTTTTCGTTGTGAAAAAAAGAGAGTTCGGGATTACTCGTAAAAGTAAATAAAGAGGGTTTGGGATTGACCGAGGGGTGAAACCGAGCGTAAGGATAAATCCGAGAGTAAAATTTCACCGAAAAACGGGCTGAAAACGCTTGCCATAAGCCGCTTTATATGATATAATAGCTTTTGTTAAGCTGCACGGGACTGAGCCGTTCAGTCGGAAGAATGTAACCACTATGGAGGAAGAAGATGTTATTTTATACAATCGTGCGTATAGTGTTGATGGTGCTGATGCTCGTATCGTCCGTATTTATCGTGGTAAACGTTATGAAACAGAAGGGTGACGTAGAAGGTATATCGGCAATTCAGGGCGGCAGTTCCAGCGATACGTTCTACGGCAAGAACAAAGCCAGAAACAAAGAAGCCTCGCTCAAAAAATGGACTTATATCGCGTCTGTTACGCTGGCTGTTTCGGCTATTTTGTTCTTCATATTCACGAATCTCGCGACGAAATAAAGACAGACGACTCGGCAGCCCTTTACGGGCTGCCTTTTTTTATCCGGAGGATTCGGAATTATTATGAAAAAAAATAAATCGGACAAAAAAATCGCGGCTACGAATAAAAAAGCGTATCACGATTACTTCGTCGAGGATACGATGGAGGTCGGAATCGCGCTCGTGGGCTGCGAGGTCAAATCCGTAAGAGAATCGCAGGTCAACCTCAGGGACAGCTACGTTTCGGTGGTCGACGGGAACCTTATCCTCAAAAGCTGCTATATCAAGGTCTACGACAAGGGGAGCTTCTCCAACGTCGAAAGCCGCAGGGACAGAAGACTTCTCGCGCATAAATCGGAAATCAGACGCTGGCATCAGAAAGTCAAGGAAAAAGGCTATTCTATGGTCCCGCTTTCGATGTACTTCGCAGGCTCGCTCGTTAAACTCGAGATCGCTCTCGTAAGAGGTAAACAGCTCTTCGACAAGCGCGAAGCCATAGCGAAAAAAGACGCGGAAAGAGCAAGACTTCGCGAAGAAGCCGAGTAGATTTCACGAACATCCGAGGTTAGTTCAACGAACTCGGAGATTCGTTAAACGAAGGAGGAATTTATGAGCCAAGCTGCAATCGACGCGGTTTGCGGTTATCTGGAGGAAAAGGGCGTCCCATACGAATTGTTCAGGCACGAACCCGTGTTTACCTGCGAGGAATCGCACGAAAAAGTCAATATAGAAAACTGCTGCGCCTGCAAGAACCTTTTCGTAAAGGACGTCAAATCGGGACTTTTTTACCTCATAGTCCTGAGATGGGACAAGCACGCCGACCTTAAACAGCTCTGCGGCTTCGTGGGAGCGAGAAGATTCGCCTTCGCTTCGGAGGAGGAACTCGATAAGAAACTCGGCGTTTCTTACGGGTTCGTATCGCCCTTCGGATTGCTCAACGACGCCTCGGGAAAGACGAGGTTTATGGTGGACGAGGACGTTCTTTCGGCGGAAAGAGTTAAATTTCACCCCAACGACAACACCGCGAGCATCGTTATGACGCACGACGCTTTTCTGGCTTACGTCGATTCTCTGGGTAAAAACATAATCAAGGTCAGAACGGACGTATTCTGAACTGTATAAAAAAGAAACGGAATCAAGACCGGAATCGGAGCGAGGACGGACTTTTCGGGTTCGCGGAGGAAAAATGAGAATAGGTATGGTCGTGGCGATGGCTTCCGAGCTGCTGCCTTTTTTGGAGAAAAAAAACGGGTATAAGACGCTCGTTTTCGGGCCGAGGACGGTTTACGAGATAGATACGGGAAAGCATACGGTCTTTATGACGAGGAGCGGAGTCGGTCAGATCGCCGCGGCTTCGGCAGCGCAGTTCCTTATCGATAAATTCGAGGTCGGGCTTCTCGTGAATTTCGGAATAGCGGGCGCGCTCGCGACGGGATTTTCCGCCGGACAGACCTGCGTGGTCGAAAAAGTCGTGCATTACGAGATGGATACGTCATCGGTGGATACAGGCCTCGTCCCGGGACAGTACGAGGATAAGGATTCGGTTTTCCTTCCGCTTACGGAGAAATACGCGGACGAAATCTCGCGAAAACTCGGACTCGTAAAGGTTTGCTGCGCGTCGGGAAATAAATTCGTTTCGGGCAGGGAAAGAGAGGAGCTTCGTAAGACCTTCCGCGCGGATATCTGCGAAATGGAGGTAGCGGCGGTCGTCAGAGTCGCGGATTTTTACGGGCTGGACGTCTTTGCGGCAAAAACCGTCAGCGATTTCGAGGAACTTCCTTATTACGAGACAAAAGAGCTTGCCTGTAAGGCTCTCGGAAAGATTATGGACGAAATCTTCGGAATCATAGGCTGAATCTTCGGGATAACCGACTGAAGTTTCGTAATTATAGACGAAATTTTGGGAATTATAGACGGAATCTTCGGGATAACGGAAGGGAAAGCGGGAGAGGATTCCTGACGGAACCTTCGGAATTACAATCGGGAAGGATGTTCGGAATCGGTCGTTCCGATTCGGCGAGGCAGCGCTGAACGGAGGCGAAAGCGACTTTTCGGACGGGAATTTTGCGGTTGAGGCGGATTCCGGACATTCAAAATATGAAACTTTTTTCAAAGGGCGCAGGTCGCCCTTTTTTGTTTTTAGTAAGTTAACGCGTGGCAGAAAATGTCGGATTAAGGGAGAATTATTTTTTGAAAAAAGCTTGATTTATTGGGAAAAATAATGTACTATATATACTATAATAGATAAGCGTATACCGATTACTGCGTTACGGTACGCTTATCCTAACAACCGATTTCGTATCGGAGAGTCAGGAGGAACTATGAGTAAGATCTGTCAAGTTATGTTTACCGAAACGGCAGAACAGAAAGCTAAGCTCGATGAAATCATCAAAACTTACAAAGAAGTCCAAGGCGGACTGATGCCCGCTCTTCAGCAGGCTCAGGGCGTTTACGGCTATCTTCCCGAAGAAGTCATGAAACGTATCGCCGAGGGCTTCGAAGTGTCCGAAGAAGAAGTTTACGGCGTCGCGACGTTCTACGCGCAGTTCGTAATGAATCCCAGAGGAAAGTATAACTTCGGCGTATGTCTCGGAACTGCCTGCTACGTCAAGGGTTCGGGCGAAATCGTCGAAAAGCTCAAGGAAGAATTGGGTATCGACGAAGGTCAGTGTACTTCCGACGGTAAATTTTCCATCAACTCCACGCGTTGCGTAGGCTGCTGCGGCCTCGCTCCGGTTATGACCGTCAACGACGAGGTTTACGGAAAACTCACCAAGAACGATATTCCCGGAATCGTCAAGAAATACAGAGAAATGGAATAATGCGCGACGTTTCGCTCAATATTCTCGACGTAGCCGTCAATTCCGTCAAAGCCGAGGCAAGCCTTATCGTTATACGTATAGTATTCGGCAGGGAGAAAGGATATTCGGTCTCGATTGCGGACGACGGAAAGGGAATGGACGGACAAACCGCGGAAAGACTTGCGGAGGGAAAGCTCCCGAGGCACGGAATAAGCCTGATGAAAGAGGCTGCCGAAGCCTTCGGAGGAGGAATCCGTATAGAAAGCCGCGAAGGAGAGGGAACCGTGATTACCGCGGACTTCCCCGAGGCGCCCTTCGGAACGTTGAGGAATACGGGCGACACCGTAATGACTCTTGCGGCAAACGAAAGAGGCGCGGGAGTCGTTTTTCAGGCGGAGCGCTGCGGCTCCGTATATAAAACGGACTCGTTTACGGGCGGATATACGGCGGAAAGCACGACTTTTCCGCAGAGAATGTTGAAACTCAGAAACGAAGTCGAAAACGGACTTAAAGATTTAATCGGAGGATTTGATTGAAAAATGATGACATTAACCGAGCTTAACGCTATTAAAGAAAGAGTTCTGGCAAAGAGTCTCAACAGAAGAGACGCTTCGCCGGAAGATATAAAAATCGTCGTCGGAATGGCTACCTGCGGAGTCAACGCCGGCGCGAGAGAGGTTCTCAACGCCTTCACCGAAGAGGTCGAAAAACGCGGACTCAAAAACGTTCTCGTTCTTCAGAGCGGCTGCTGCGGAGATTGCAGCGTCGAACCCGTCTGCGTGGAAGTTATCATTCCCGGCAGAGAAGTCGTTACTTATGCGAAGGTACAGCCCTCTATGGCTGCCGAAATCGTTTCCGAACATATCGTGAACGGCAACGTCGTTTCCGACAATATAACTCGCGAAGAGATTAAATAAGAGGTAGAGAAATGGTCAGATCTTATATTTTGGTTTGCGGCGGTACCGGATGTACGTCAAACAAGTCTTTGGAAATTATAGCCGAATTGAAGAAAGAGATCGCTCAGAACGGTCTCGAAAACGACGTCAAGGTCGTTACTACCGGATGTTTCGGTCTTTGCGCGAGAGGACCTATTATGGTCATCTATCCCGAAGGAGCGTTTTATCATAACGTTACTCTGGCGGACGTTCCGGAAATTATTTCCGAACACATAGTCAAAGGCAGAATAGTCGAAAGACTTCTCCATGAAGAAGAAGATACCCACGAAACCGTTCTTTCCCTCAAGGATACGGAATTCCTCAGAAAACAGGTCAGAGTGGCTCTCCGTAACTGCGGCGCGATAGACCCCGAATGTATCGAGGACGCTATCGCTCACGACGCTTATCAGGCTATCGGAAAAATACTCACCGAGAAAATGACTCCCGAAGAGGTCATCTCCGTCGTCAAAGCCAGCGGTCTCCGCGGAAGAGGCGGCGCGGGCTTCCCGACGGGTATGAAATGGGATTTCGCGAAGAAGTCGGTCAACGACGTCAAGTACGTGTGCTGCAACGCCGACGAGGGCGACCCCGGAGCGTTTATGGACAGATCGGTCCTCGAGGGCGATCCTCACGTCGTCATCGAAGCTATGACAATCGCGGGCTACGCCATCGGTTCTCATCAGGGTTACGTTTACATAAGAGCGGAATACCCCATAGCCGTCAAGAGACTCTCCATAGCAATCAAACAGGCGAGAGAATACGGACTTCTCGGTAAGAACCTCTTCGGAAGCGGCTTCGATTTCGATATCGACATAAGACTCGGCAGCGGCGCGTTCGTATGCGGCGAGGAAACGGCTCTTATGACCTCCATCGAGGGTAAGAGAGGCGAACCTCACCCCAGACCTCCTTTCCCCGCGGTAAAAGGCCTTTTCGGAGTTCCCACTATCCTCAATAACGTCGAGACCTACGCAAATATCCCGCAGATCATTCTCAAGGGCGCGGATTGGTTCAGCTCTATGGGTACGGAAAAATCCAAGGGCACCAAGGTCTTCGCTCTCGGCGGAAAAATCGTGAATACCGGTCTCGTCGAGATTCCTATGGGCACGAAGCTCAGAGAGATTATTTACGACATCGGCGGCGGTATCCCCAACGGAAAGAAATTCAAGGCGGCTCAGACGGGCGGTCCTTCCGGCGGCTGTATTCCCGCGCACCTCATCGACACTCCCATAGATTACGACAACCTCATCGCTATCGGCTCCATGATGGGCTCCGGCGGACTTATCGTAATGGACGAAACCACCTGTATGGTGGATATCGCGAAATTCTTCCTTACCTTCACGGTCGAAGAAAGCTGCGGTAAATGTACTCCCTGCCGCGTAGGCTGCAAACGTCTTCTCGAAATGCTCACCAAGATCACTCAAGGTAAGGCTACCATGGAGGATCTCGACAGAATGGAGGAGCTTTGCTACTACATAAAGGACAACTCCCTTTGCGGTCTCGGTCAGACGGCTCCCAACCCCGTTCTTTCTACTCTTAAATACTTCAGGGACGAGTACGTCGCTCATATCGTGGACAAGAAATGTCCCGCGGGCGTATGTAAGGCTCTCCTTCAGTATAAGATCGATCCCGAGAAATGTAAGGGCTGTACGCTCTGTAAGCGTAATTGTCCCGTCGGCGCAATCAGCGGCGAAATCAGACAGCCCCACGTCATCGATACGGCTAAGTGCGTGAAGTGCGGCGTATGTATGAACAACTGTAAGTTCGGCGCAATCAGTAAGGAATAATGAGGTGTTATAATGGCTAATTTAGTTAATATCAAAATAAACGGAACGGATTATACCGTGGAATACGGCACCACTATTTTGGACGCTTGCCGTCAGAACGGCATTCGTATTCCCACGCTGTGCTACCTTAAAGACATAAACCAGATAGGCGCGTGCCGCGTGTGCGTATGCGAAGTCAAGGGCGCAAGATCTCTCGTAGCCGCCTGCGTTTACCCCATCGAAAGAGACGGTACCGAAATCTTCACAAATACCCCGAGAGTCCTCAACGCAAGAAAAACCACCGTCGAGCTTATGCTCAGCAACCATAATAACGCCTGCAACAGCTGCGTAAGAAGCACGCACTGCGAACTTCAGGCTCTCGCGCAGGAACTCGGCTGCGACGAACACAGATTCGAAGGCGCGAAAAATCACTACGAGGAGGACGTTACTCCTTACCTCATCAGGGATAACAGCAAGTGTATTCTCTGCCGCAGATGCGTAGCCGTCTGTAAGAACCGCCAGAAGGTAGCCGTTATCGGCCCCAACCACAGAGGCTTCAATACCTCCATAGCAAGCGCGTTCGAAATGTCCCTTAACGACGCTCCGTGCGTTGCCTGCGGACAGTGTATAACCGTATGCCCGACCGGCGCGCTCCGCGAAAAGGACGATATAGACGAAGTCGCGAGAGCAATAGCAGACCCGAGCAAACACGTCGTCGTGGCTACCGCGCCCGCAGTCAGAGTAGGTCTCGGCGAAGAATTCGGTTATCCCATCGGAACAAACGTCGAAGGTCAGATGGTTACGGCTCTCAAAATGCTCGGCTTCGATAAGGTCTTCGATATAGACTTCGCGGCGGACGTTACCATTATGGAGGAGGGTACCGAGCTTATCGACAGAATTCAGAACGGCGGAACGCTCCCGATGATTACGAGCTGCTCGCCGGGCTGGGTAAACTTCATAGAGCAGTATTATCCCGAATATCTCGGCCACCTCAGCACCGCAAAGTCCCCGCAGGGTATGTTCGGCGCGCTCGTAAAGAGTTATTACGCGGAAAAGAACAACATCGACCCGAGAGATATATTCGTCGTTTCGATTATGCCCTGTACCGCAAAGAAGGTCGAAAGGGCGCGTCAGAACCTCGGAAGAGACGGCTATCAGGACATAGACGCCGTTCTCACCACGAGAGAGCTTGCGAGATTCATCAAGCGTTCGGGTATCCTCTTCAGATGCCTCAAGGAAAGCAAGTACGATAACTTCTCCGGCTCTACGGCAGGCCTTATCTTCGGCGCGACCGGCGGCGTTATGGAGGCGGCTCTCAGAACGGTCAAGGAAGTCCTCGACGGAAAACCGCTCGAAAAAATAGAATTCGAAGAGGTCAGAGGCGTCAAGGGAATCAAGCGCGCTCAGGTCGAAATCGCAGGCAAACCCGTTAAGGTAGCAGTGGCTCACGGAATCGAAAACGCGGATATAATTATGAAGGAAATCAGGGACGGAAAAGCCGATTATCAGTTCATAGAAGTTATGTGCTGCCCCGGCGGATGCGTTGCCGGAGGCGGTCAGCCCATTCAGCCCGCGGACGTTCAGAATACCATAGATATACGCGCGGAAAGAGCAAAGGGTATCTACGGCGCGGACGATATCGGCAAGGTCAGAAAATCCCACGAGAATCCCGAGGTCAAGGAGCTTTACGACACCTATCTCGGAAAGCCAAACAGTCATAAGGCGCACGAGCTTCTTCATACGACCTACTATAACAGAAAGAAATAATCCGCGGTATTTCGCCTTCATCGCGGAATACGCACGCAGAAGAGAATAGTCCTCCCGAGCAAGAGGGCGGGTTATTCACGAACTTTTGTGGTAACTTTTCATAATCAATCCTTAAAACGGCAGCTTCGGACGTCTTTTCGTTCCGAGGCTGTCGTTTTTTTCCGAAGGGCGGACTTTCCGACGCGAAAAGGAAAAAAGAGGGTTTGTTCGTCCGAAAAGAAAAAACAGTTGCCATTATCGGCGCGATATGGTAAAATATAGCGTATGTACGATGCAATTTACGGGTTTTATAACAGAGTTATGAGCAAGGAGTGCGATTACGACAAATGGGCAGGGTATATCCTTCGTCTGGTCGGAAAGGGAGCTTCGGGCGTGGAGCTGGGCTGCGGAACGGGACTTATAACTTATAAGATGGCGGCGGCAGGCAAAAAACTCGTCGCGGTGGATTTGTCCGAAGAGATGCTCTTCGTCGCGGAAAGCAAAAAGAAAAGCTCGCCCTGCTCGCCCTGTTTCGTTTGCGCGGATATGAGGAAATTCACCTTTCCTTCGGGAATAGATTTCGTGTTTTCCGCCTGCGACGGCTTGAATTACGTGAGCGGAGAGGAGCTTCCGCGGCTTATGAAAAGAATATACGCCTGTCTTAAAACGGGAGGAATTTTCACCTTCGACGTGTCTTCGGAATATAAACTCCGTAAAATCATCGGTGATAAGGTGTTTTACATAGAGGACGGAAACGAGGTCTGTCTGTGGGTGAATAAGCCCGAAAACGACCGCGTTCGTATGGAGCTTACGCTTTTTACGCGGGAAAAGGACGGAAGATACGCGAGAACCTCCGAAAAGCAGACGCAATTCGTTCACAAGGAAGAGTTCCTTATGAATTGTATGAAAGAGGCGGGATTTTCGGACGTGAGAACCACGGACTTTCTTTCGGACGAGAGAAAAAATCCCGAGGCGGAAAGATTGCAGATACGGGGAATCAAAGCGCGCTGACGGAGAATCGGATTGTTAGCGGAAAGGGAGAGAACGGTTAGCGCAAACGACCGGAAAATACTTACTTCGGAAAATAAACGAGGAATCATATAATGGCGAAAATGGTAAAAGCGTTGCTGGACGATCAGATAGCCCTGACCGTCATCAACAGCACGGACATAGTTAACGAAGCGATACGTATTCACGGATTGTCGCCCGTAGCGGCGGCGGCTCTCGGAAGGACGCTTACGATGGCGTCGATTATGGGGAGCGAACTCAAATCGGAGGACGACAGACTGACCGTACTTATCGGCGGAGGAGGAGAAATCGGCAAAATAACCGCCTGCGCCTTCAACACCGGAAACGTAAAGGGTTACGTGACGAATCCGAATTGTACGACGTACACGAACGAAAAGGGAAAACTCGACGTTAAAAGAGCGGTAGGCACCGACGGACTTTTGACCGTGATAAAAGACCTCGGGCTCAAAGAACCTTTCAGCGCGTCGGTAAAACTCGTTTCGGGCGAGATAGCCGAGGATTTCGCGCAGTATTTTCTGACGAGCGAGCAGAGAGCCACGGCGGTCGCTCTCGGAGTTCTTATAGACACGGACGGACGTTGCATCAACGCGGCGGGAGTATTCCTTCAGGTTCTTCCGTTATGCGGCGAAGAAGCCCTCAAAAAAGCCGAAACCGCAATCGAAAAGATTTCCTCGGGAGTGAGCGGAGCCGTTCCGACAGACATAGAAGGGTTTATAAACGGATACTTCGACGGATTCGATATCAAAATCACCGAAACGCGCGAAACCGAATACGCCTGCGACTGCAACGAGGACAGAGTCGCGAGAGTCATTCGGAGCATAGGCAGAAACGAATGCGAGAAAATTCTCGAAACGGAACCTTATATAGAGGTCGCTTGTCAATTCTGCAAGCGAGCTTATCGTTACGACAAAAAGGCGGTAGAGGATATTTTCAATGGGAAACGGGATAATTGATTTTACGCTTTCGAGCGAAAGCCTAATAAAAGAGGCCTTGGAATTCAAACGCGAAAAAAACGACGGAAAAGCCTTCGAACTTCTCGAGACCGCTATCGAAAACGCGGACAGCCCCGAAGCTTACGTCGAATACGCAAAAATGCTCAGCCTGTACGGCTGGGCGTTCGCAGGCTCCCTTCTTGCGCGAGGCTCGCTGATCTTTCCGGACAGCGAACTCATTAAAACGCACCTGCTTTTCATAGTCGTGGTTCTGAGAGATCCGGAAGCTTATAAGATTTACTCGGGATACGTGAGAGGGACGCCGCCCGACCTTTCGAAAGTGGACGCGCTTATCCCCGAATACGTGGAGGCTATACGACTGGATCTCGAGGAAGGGGAGGAAGACGACGATGACGACGACGAATCCGACGAACCCGAACCCGTATATCCGGCTTTAAGACTGACGGACGATTTCGACGACTGGCTCATAGAGCAGGACGAGGAAATCAGAAATATCGGAAAACGCGGACTTAAAAACTACTCGCCCGACGCCCTCGAAAAATATATCGACGGGAAAATCAGGCTCGGAAGCGTTTTTACGGAATACGAAAAAATCACTCTCGGAGAGAATTTCTTTTCGATAGTCAGAACGGAAAAGGAGATTACTCCGCAGGAGGACGCAATCGCGCTTAAAATGCTCTACGTAGATAAAGCGTGGGAAAAACCGCTCTTTATCAAGGGAAAACTCTCCGAACGAAAAAGCCCCGAAGATAAGGCTCTCGCAAGAAAACTCCTCGACGCGCTCTCGAAAGAAGGAGAAGGCGAATCGGCAAGGGACGGAGCTTTCGCAGACAGAGAAGAGTTTACGCTCTATTACGCGATGAGACAGGAGCTTTACGAGGAGATATGCGCCTATTTCAGAAAATTTTTCGAGCCTTCGGAGATATGGACGGAAGAACTCGAATATTGCTACGGATACTCGTCGCTTATGACGGGAAGATACTCCGCAGCCGAAAAAAGCTTCGAGAACCTCAAGGCTTTGGACCCGTTTTCCTTATCGACGCACGCCGACCTTATTTATACGAGACTCATTAAGGAGGACCCCGAAAAATGGGCGTGCCTTAAAGACTTCGTTTGCAGCAACGTTACCGCGCCGAAGGAAACTTCGACGAAGGTTTTCCGTAAAGTAGCGGAGACCGTGGACGAAAAGGACGCATTGAAGCTCGCGGCGGTTATGCTGAAAAACGAGAACAAGTCCTTTCCCTCAAGGGCAAGAGCCATAAGACAATGCAGACTTATGGCGAGCGATTTGTGGATAGATAAAACCGACGCTCTCAAAAAGGAACTCCGCGCGACGGAAAAGGGTACCGTTCTTTACGCAAACGAGCATATGGCTTACAGGATAGTCATAAACAGGCAACCCAAATTAAGAAAGATTTTCGAGGATTATATATGTTCGAGCGTAAAGGCTTATCTTCCGCTCGACGAAGAAGTCCTTGCACAGGCGGCGGATATTCTCGACGATATGTACGACAGACTTAAGTTTGTAGATATCTCCCCCGAGAAACTTACGCCGCGCAGATATACGCTTGCGCAGATGACGCTTTTATGGAGGCTCGGACTTCCGGAAGGAGAGGTATTCAGAATCCTCGACAGAATCGGAATCACGAAAAAAAGCTTCATAAACTTCAGGGAGAGCCTTTACGAATGAAAAATCCGACGGAAAACGGAACGGTTATGGATAAGAGCATTGCGGATTACATAGATCGGCATACGGATTTCGGACTTATCTCTATCAGCGGAAACAGAAAGGGCAAAACGAAGAAAATTACCGTAAGGCCCGTGGAAACGAAGGACGGAAGAATATTTCAGGCGGAAAGCATAGCCGAAAATAAGGCTTATCACGTCAACCTCGAAAAGGACGAGCTTATAGACTGGCTTTCGGAAAACGCGGGAGATTTCCGTCAGTACGTAGTGGGCTCGCCATCCGAAACCGCAACCTTTCTCGTTTCGAAAAAAGGAAAGATAAACCTTAGTTTGTCGGCGGGAAGAAAGGAAAAACAGGATTGCTCGCACGACAGGAAAAAAGACAGGATTCTCCGCCCGGAAGAGGGCATCCCCGCGCTCGCGGACCTCGGAGTTACGACTCCGGACGGGAAAATCATAAAAAGCAAGAGCGATAAATTCCGTCAGATAGACAGATTCGTCAGAATCATCGCGGAAACGGTAACCGACGCGAAGGACGGATTCACGATTCTGGATTTCGGCTGCGGAAAATCGTACCTTACGTTTATTATCTATTGGTATTTTACCGCGGTCAGAGGGATAAAGGTCAGAATCGTCGGCTACGACCTCAAAAAGGACGTCGTGGATTTCTGCAACGAAACCGCAAGGCGTTACGGATACGAAAATCTTGTTTTCAACTGCGGCGACGTCAATAAAACGGACTTCCCCGATAAAGTCGATATGATAGTAAGCCTTCACGCCTGTGACAAAGCGACCGACGCGGCGCTATATTACGCGGTGAAAAAGGGCGTGAGATACGTCTTCAGCGTCCCTTGCTGTCAGCACGAAATCAACCTTTCCGTTCACGAGGGAGGAGATCTCGATATACTTCTTACCGACGGAATAATCAGGGACAGAACCTGCGCGCTCCTGACCGACGCCATAAGAACGGATATCCTGAGGCATTGCGGATACGAGGTCGGGATCCTCGAATTCGTGGAATTTGCGCATTCACCCAAAAATCTTATGCTCAAAGCCGTTTTCACGGGAAAGAAAAAACCACTTCCGGATATAGACGGACTTATGAAAAGGTACGGATTCACTCAGGAGCTTTGGCGCAGACTCTCGGAGGACGGAATTATCGACCGAAAGTAAAAACTATTCGCGGAAAAGCGGAGGTAAAAATGAAAAAAACGATTCTGATACTGGCAGCCTTATTGATTTTATTGATTCCGATAGCCGGCACGCAGACACTTTACGAGACGCGGACCGCTTATGCGGACGGCAGCGTCAGCGGAGTATATCTTCTCGGCACGACCTCTATGGACGGGGATTCGTCGAGATTGTTTTTCAGTATGAATTTTTATTCTTCGGGAACGGTGGGAAGAAGCTGCGTGAGTATTTACGAGGAAAAGAACGGAGTTCTTACCGATTCGGGCAGAACCGTCGATTTCACCGGAAAAATCAAAAGAGTAAGATACGGCTTCAACTGCCTGTTCGTACATATAGGAGATACGCTTTATTTCGTAGATATTTCGAGGTCGGATTCGACTCCGAGAGCAGTGCTTCTTCAGAAGGAGCTTCTGACCTTCGAGGCGGACGAGCAGTACGTTTACTGCGTTTTCGACGGAGGAGAGGGCGAACTTACTTACAGCAAAACGTCCGTAACTTCCTTCGCGGACGAGGCGTATAAGATTCCCTTCAAGGGCAGCCTCCTTCCCTTCTCCTCGGTCGTCGATATCCACGCAAACGACGGCAAGCTCTATATTCTCGACGGAGAAGGAAAACTGCTTATCCGCGACGTTATGACCGACTCGGACGTAATCGTAAAAGACCTCGAACTCGAAGGCTCCCTCCCCGAAAAGATAGTTTCCGTCGGAAGCGTTACCTTCCTCGTTTACGGAGCGGAGCTTATAAGCGTTCCGAAATCGTCGCAGGAGACCGTAAGACTTTCGCTCTCGGAGGCGGGAAAAATCACCGTCGGCGACGTCGCCGCGTCCGAAAACAGAATCTACGTCCTCGATACCGACGATTCGGACGGAACGAGAGATATCAAGGAATTCGTGTACGAGAACGGAACACTCAGTTACGCGGGAGTGGCTCTCGGGAACTGCACGCTCGACGCGGAGCTTCCGAATTTCAGCGAAAATACCTTCAGCAACGCCGTTATAAGCGGAAAATACGAAATCGTTTACGCGCTTTCCTATCCGTCGAACGTGGTTTATACGCACGAGGAGGGCGGAGAGCTTTACCTCAAGGGACAGGTTCTTTCACCCGACGAACCCGTGCTTATCCTCAATTACGACACCGCAAGAGAGTTTTATCTCATCGTTTATAAGGGAAAACTCGGATATATAGTCAAAAACGACGCGACGCTTTCGGTCGCTCACGACCTCTTCAAAGAAATCAAACCCGACGTGGCGGGAAGATACAGAAAGGGCGTGAATCAGACGCTTACCGTGTTTTCCGTGCCGAGCAGCGGCGGAGGCAACGCGTTCGGTCGGGATTATCCGACGACGGGCAAAAATTCCGTGCAGGTGCAGGTGCTTTACGAGCTTCAGGGCTTCGATTCGGACGGAGTTAAGTGGGTTTACGCCTATTACAGAGACGAAAACGGGCTTTCGAGATACTGTTTCGTGCTGAGCGGCGACCTCACCGACAGCAAAAACGGAGAAGTCGTGTATACTCTTATGAAAGCAAGTCCGGATTTCGGCAAAAAACTCAGAGTCTACGAGAGCGATTCCGCGCTTTCCGCAGAAGTCGCGGCCGTTCCGAGCGGCACGCAGGTCAAGGTTTACGAGAGCCACGAGAATCCGGACGGAAGGGAAATGTGCTTCGTAAAGGTCGAAGTCGGCGGGAAAATCTATTCGGGATACGTCTTCGCGGACAAACTCGTCAAAGTCGGAGAGCTTTCTTCAAACGAAAAAGTAGCGATAGGACTGGCGATTCTCGCGGTTTCTCTCGTCGCGGGAGTTATCGTCCTCGTGAAAGTCGTCCGCAAAAAGAGCAGAAAAGCCCCCGATATTACCTCGGGAGCAAGCCTGTCCGAAAAACCGCTCAGGAAAAACCGCGAAAAGGACAGGGACGACGGCTACGGCGACGATATCGGATTCTGAGTTTTGCCGATATCGATAAAATTGCAGAAAGTTGAGTTTGTTGAACGAATAGGCGGAGTTTGTTGAACGAGTACGGCAGGTTCGCGCAACGAAATTCGGATTACGCCTTCGGAAAGGAAAAAGAAAAACGCAGAGGAACGGAGAAATCCGCGACTGCTAAAAAAATATACGGGAGTTAAAGCACGAATAACGGTTGACAAAACTCCGCGGATTTTGGTATAATTATCGGGCGCAGGTGAGAAATGAACTTTTTTCAAAGGCTCGAAACGTCGGTCGGCGACGGTTTTTCGGGCGGAAGAATCAGATTTTCGCGGGTAAAAGACGCGGAGGACGTGGAATTTGTAGCGGAAAAATGCCGCATAAGCGACGAGCAGAGGAGCTTCGTCAGGTCGGGCGGATATTGTTTGGGAATGGCTTATATTAAGCCCGAAAACGAGTATCCGTGCATTATCCGCAACGAAAACGGCGAGAGAATCGGGTTTATCGACCTTCGCAAACGGAGCGGAGAGGTCGAGGGCCTGTCTTTCGTTTGCTTTCTCGACGTCGGATTTCAGGGCAAAGGCTACGGTTACGAGGCAATTTCGCTCGCGCTGAAGATTTTCGGCGAGATTTTTCCCGAATTTCCGGTGATTCTTGCGGTCAAACGGAAAAATACGCACGCGCGCGGGCTTTACGAGAAACTCGGCTTCGTCAATCGCGGGGACGCGTCGGAAAGCGAGATTCTTTACGTCAAAGACGGAAAATAGCGCAAAATCGGGGTTTTGGAGGGTTATCGAAGCGGTCATAACGAGGCGGTCTTGAAAGGCACTTTATTTGAGGTGGTCAAAACGATAACGAAAATTCTACAAACTTTTCGGCAGGTTGTTCAATCCTCGTAAAAACCTCTTGTATTTACTGACTTTTCGTGGTATAATAGCCAAGAGTAAAAGCAGTCAAAACGACAGCAAAATTTCTACAAATTTTTTGTTAGCACTGTTTTTTCTACAAATTTTTCTACAAATATATATGCGAGCAGTCTATTTTTGTAGAAGTTCAATGGTCAAAAAAACCAAGCGATTGATTGCTCAAAAATACGCTCAAAGACATCATTTGGAAGGTTGGCAGAGTCTGGTTGAATGCACTCGACTTGAAATCGAACGACGCCTTGATCGGTGTCCGGGGGTTCGAATCCCTCACCTTCCGCCAACGCCCCGGCAGGAATGTCGGGATTTTTTTTAGACAAAAGGAGATGCGCAATGGACGAAAATAATATTGACTTTTTAAGAAAAGTGTGCTATAATATAATCGCACAGTTAAGTAGGACCGTTATAAGTTTCAATTTTTACACAACTCCGACAAAATATTTGCTATGTTTTACCGAGTGGTCTATACTGTGAAAGCTATATAGATAATTTTGGTAAATAACAATATAGCGCGTAGGATTGTGGGGCGTTGTGTGTCCCTATGTTCCTACGCGCTGTTTTTATATCAATGATAGGAGGATAGACCAATGGGCTATTGTTATTTGTTACAATTTGTTTTGAAGGCAAAAAAGAGGTGCAATAGAATTAACCAAAACTTGTTAAAAGGAGGTAGTTTTATGAAAGAGCGAGCATGCGGCAGTAAAGCGTTTTGGCTAATTATGCTTGCGTTTTTAATGACGTTTTCGTTGGTTGGATGCAGTGGTGAAAAAGACGTTGGACTAAAAGGAGGATTTGAATCAGGGTCAGGTGAGCCCTCGCCGTCTATTAACGTTGCGTTTATAACTGAGAAATCACGACTAAAAGTCGGCGAGGATTTGACTGTAACTGTTTGTTACGGCTCAAATAACGGTACGGCAACAATCGATCCCTCTCCCTTGGCCGTTACGGCAGAATTACTCATGAATCGTGGGCATTTTCGTGACGGTATAGAAAATCCCAAGCCGATTGGAGAAGACATATTATTACGGAAAATAGCAGACTTTGGGGCGGAAGAGTACAAGTGGATAATAGAAGCCAACGGAAAATTTGTTGGCAAGCAAGAAACCGTACTGATCCCCGCGGAATGGTTTATTGACGATATTGGAGCCTTCTCTTGGGTGTTGACTTCACTTTGCACCTTTTCCGAAGACAGTCCTGAAAGGGAAATACGGGAAAGCGACAGCATAGCGTTATACTACAGAATAGACGGAGAAAACGTTATACTCTATGCGAGTTTCCACGATTTCGTCAATGACGTACGAAAGTGACATCAAAAAAACAAACATTGGAGGTAATTTATTATGTATAAAGCTAAAATACGAAATAGCTTAATGGCGGCTTTGATTTTGCTTTGTTTCTTGGTGTGCGGTATTCTTTACTCTAATACGGGGGTCAATGCTGCTTAGGCAATGCCGTCAAGTAATGAAGAATCCAAAACTTCAAGTGCGAGTTATGAATTCCGTCCCGCTATAGAAAAGTTTTCTTATGGTTTAGATGAGGAAATCCCGATAGATATCATTTTTGAGGCAGATAGTCCAATAAAATCATTGGATTCATCTGCTAATGGTTTTATTGAAAAACAAGCACCGAAATTAACCCAGGGAAGAGTGACCGCCTTGATTAAGGCTAGTGACAATCTTAATAGTCTTCAATACACAGTTTATGCAAATCTTGCTAATGGTTCACAACTTGAAGCAAATATATACGGCATAGTAGAAGATGGGAGGCTATATGTAAATGGTAATTCATTCTTTGGGGCTCGGGATGTATATATGTCAGAAATGTTGCAAAGCGACAAAATAACAGAGCGGCAATACGAGTTGTACCTTAAGGCAGACAGTGTTGATAGTTTTGCGGAAACATCATATAGTGTAACAACCGTTCCTGGAGATATCGATACCAAGGCAGCAAGTGATACATACGTAACGGGTACACTGCGTTGGCGAGATGATTGGGGGAATTGGCATCCTTTGCAGTATACTAAAGTAACGATTATGGACGAGGGCGGAGGTTGGTTGTTTGGTTGGTGGGATAGTGATTTAGGTTCGGTTTATACCAATGCCAACGGAGTCTTTAGCTTTGGGTTTAGCAACAGAAGTGGAGGTCGAAACATATATATCAAAGTGTATCCCGCAGGAGAGAACTCTGTAGTAAAAACCGGTGCTAATAACGAGTATGTTTGGCGAAGTTCAACTTCTTCTGGTGTGGCTACTGGCTCAACAACTGTAAAGAACTTTGATATAACTATGGCATCTGAAATGGGTCGTGCTTTTCAAGTATCACAAGCTACAATTATTGCCGCACGATATGCAAAAACAATGAATGGAAGCAATATAGCTAATGTGACGGTTAGATATCCGCATAACGAATCAAGTACGGGATGTTTTTATAGCGGCAATACAGTATATATAGTGGGTAATAGAACCAATGATAACCAAATGATTTCTGGGGTGCTTTTCCGTTCTTATGCATCATGGGATGTCATTCAGCACGAGTATAACCACCACGTTCAGAATAAGTTAGGTATCACAGCGAACCCGGGAGGTTGGCATACATTTGGAAACAATATGTACGACCACTATATGTCGCATCATGGTGGAGCATCTGCCGGTAATTGCTTAAACTCTTCTGGTGCGATTACATGTGCAAATCCAAGTGCTGCTAACGCAAAGGACAGAGCAATAAAGATAGCGTATGCGGAGTCGTGGCCATCGGTTGTCAGCGGAATGGCACAACAATATGCTATAACATATTGGCGTTTGGATAATAATATACAAACGGTAGGTGATACAGGCTACAATTCATATAATGGCGCAGCAATAAATTACAATACCACCGCTGTGCGCAGTGGTGAAACCGTCGAGGCTTCCGTTGCAGGCGTGTTATGGGATCTATATGACAATGATGTGGAATCGCATGATAGATTGGCATTGGGGCATACTAGCTTCTGGAACTTGTCCATCAATAGTAGCGCGAAGACGCTATCTGCTTTAATAAACTACTTTAACGCAAACTACTCTTCCTACTATTACACATCCAGATTGGGGGATATATTAAGCTATTATCGAATGGCGGCTACAAATATAAATACTTCGTCGGCATTAACGACAAGTCCCCCTACTTTCAATTGGACACCAAACGGCACGAGCAATAGTTTGAGGAACAATTCTTTTATTGTCATTTTTTATGCGGAGAATCAAAGTGAAATACTAAGAGTTAGCACCACCTCTACTTCGTTGACTCTTACGCAAGATCAGTGGAATTCTATTTTATATATGTATGGTCAAACATTTTATGTAGCCGTTATTGCAACGCAGACAGGAAGTCCATCGACAGGCGGGTATTATTCAAATTTTGTGGCTTATACAAAACCAATTCAAGCACCAATAACCGAGTCTTTTACGTTCACAAAAACTACTCGTTACATTGAAAAAATAACATCTCTCTCGCCAGGTAATTATGTGGACTATTATGTGACTTTTTACAAAGCAGGTCATTATGATAAGCTCATTCAAACTTTTGGACCCAGAGATACGACAATTTCAATATATGATGCGTCAGGAAGCAGGGTGGCCTATAATGATGATGCAGGATATGGGCTTAATGCGTTAATATTCTTTAAGCCCGTAGATGGGGTCCAGTATAAGATTAGAGTTAAATTCTATAGTTCAAGCGTTGCGGGCGATGTAAAGCTTGTAATATTCCCAGCGGCTAGCATGAATGGCATAGAACCCACAACCTATGAAAATCTTCTTCCGATTAGCATGCCGACCACATTATCAGGCAATATGGTTTATGGAACTGCCATTGGTTACAGAATCACCCCGCCAACAACGAGCACCTATATGTTTGAAACTGTCTCGGAGGGAGATCCTCGATTAGATATGTATTTATACATTATTGATCCAAGATCAACAGCGCCATCGTATCAAGATGATGATAGTGGTGGCAATTTACAAGCAAAGTTGAGCGTTGAAATGGAGGCAGGAATTCCCTATCTAATGATTATTACTAGATACAATCCGACTGCAGATTGGGATGGAGGGTGGTACCACTTACATATAACTCAACAAAGCTAGTCTTTCTGTAGAAGCAATCCTAGCTCTTGATTGATGGTGGGCAAGTCGTTCAGTCAGCATAAACACTTCTAGTATCAAGCGTTAAATGCACCCTCGGTCGAACACGAAAGTGAAAGACCGAAGAGGTGCATTTTTATGTAATTATGATAGGACTATACATAGGACTTGCTAAACCTCATAAAATCTGCTACAACAAATACATAAACATTAGGCTTGCAAACTTCAAGGAACACATATGGATGAATTGGCTATAAACGAAAAATTCGGTACATATCTGAACGAAAACGTTCTCAATGCACAACAGCAAGAGTTTGTAAAAACAATAATAAATTATGTGAATGAAAACGGCGATATTGAAAGGGAGGATTTACTGAACACATCACCTTTTGACGACCTTGATATCTTAGAACTGTTCGGGGAGAAAATAAAAAATCTCAATTACATAATTAATACTGCCTTTTCTTTTCCCGTTTATCCATAAAAGCAGTATTGCTTTTGTATGCCATACCAACCTATTATCAATAAGAATTTGAACAATTTAACTTAACCCTTATTACAACAAACCAAATTTAAGTGCTATTTTTTTACATTGACGTTCCGCCTGAACCGGCAGTGTTGTTTCTTTGTTCCATGCGAGATTTGAATTCAAGATACTCAAAGTATTCATCAAGCGTTTCAAATCCAAGTCGTTTCATTTCTTCTTTTGCTTTTCTAAACTCGGAAACATTTTCCGACGGCAATTCAGGAAACACTTTTTCAATAGGTTCGTCTTTTAATGAAATCGACGGAGTTTCTTCTGTCTTATCTTCGACTGTTTCGTCCCATGATTCATAAACAGTAGGAAATCTTTTTTCTTTTGAATCGTCAGGATTTTCAACTTCTGAAAACGAAAACAATTTTTGCATAGTATCCATTGAGTCTGTGTCGGATTGAGTTTTCGGCACCGGTTTTCCATTGAATACATTTGTCAAGGTATCCGCAACGGCAAGTTTCGATGAATAGTTCAAATGGCTGTAAATATCTGCCGTTGTGCTGAATGTGCTGTGTCCAAGCCATTCCTGAACGGCTTTCATACTTACGCCGCACGCAATCAATATACTTGCACAACTATGTCGTAATTCGTGCAAGCGAATTAGCGGCAAATTATTGCGCAATAAAAAGGTCCTAAAATGAGTTGTCAACGTATCCGGACGGACGATTTTACCCACGTCGTCAACGCATACGTATCCTAAATATTCTCTCGAATAATAAGAACCATAACGCTCTATATTGCGTTCCTGCTCACTTTTTACTTTGAGCAATATCTCTTTAACCATAGGTAAAAGCGGTAACGTTCGCATACTCGATTGATTTTTCATTTTGTCTTTTTTTACAATTGTTCTTTTCCCGTTTACTTCACATTGAACGACAGCGTGTTCCAAAGTAATTGTGTCACGTTCAAAATCGACAGATTCCCAACGCAACCCACAAACTTCACTACGCCGCAACCCATAAATTGCAGTAAGTTTGTAGATAAATTCATACGGATCGCCTTGAAGTTTTTTGAATAGTTCCGACATTTGCTCAATTGTATAAAATTTCGCTTTGTATTTCGGGGATTTCGGGCGCTCTATTTTATCAGCTGGATTTGTCTTGATATAATCTGCACGATAGGCGATATGTAAAGCCCTATGTATAATTGTATGACAATGATGGCATTCCTGAATGCTCTTTCCGTTCTTTTGTAAAAAAGAGTAAAAGTCCTGTATGTCACGCGGTTTCAAATTGCAAAGACGGATATGTTTTTCTTTGAAATACTCGGCAATTGATTTTACTCTGCGCTTATATACGGCATAAGTTGTAATTTGCAAATTAGGTTTTGCCATTTCTAACCAGTCCCACAAATAATCTGAAAACAGCGGACTGTTTATATTTTCTTCCTCTCTTAACTCGTTATTAGAGACAGATTCTCTTGTTCTATCGGCTTTTTTCTGTACGGTTGGCAATATTCCTTGCTCGAACTGTGCGACGATTTCTCTCATCATATCGGTAGCGGCGCGCTTGTTGTTCCGTTCGTCAAGACCGGTGGCGATCCACTTGTTTTTATATTTGCCGTTTTCGTCCTTGTAAGAGATAACAACATAATACTTGCCACCTTTAACCGCTAATCTGCCTGTCATTTTTATCCTCCGCGCAAACGAAAGCGATGACGCTTTTTTTGGCTATAATATATTTACTCCCGACCTTTTTAGCCGGCAAAACTCCGCTACGTAAAAGGCGATAAGCAAACGACGTGCTTATTCTCAACATATCCGAAACCTGCTCGACGCTCACAACGTCGGGGTAGTCCTTAAACATTTCATTCATAAGCAAAAGCCCTCCTGTAAGGGTATGTATATTTGTTCCTGTAAATTTTCGATAAGTTCGTCTATAATGTATTCAAAATCGCTTTTATCGACGTTGGCAAGATTTCCGTATCCATCCAAACGATAAATATCCGCATCGTACGTGTCGCCTATAAAAAACCGTAACCGACTGAGATCTGTCGCATTTTCTTTAACGATATACTCCAAAATATCTTCGGTAACGAAATCGTAGTCGGTAATTGTGTCCGTTAGGCTGGTTCCGTGCTTATTGTCAAATTCGGCACACTTGTTCCAAAGTTTGCTATACATGTCGTTGTGGTCGTAACCCAAACCGCACTTAAACTCGCTTAAATCGTCCATAAAAGCCAGTTTCTCAAAATCTTCTTCGTTTGAAACATAAAACTCGCCATAATGAAATACGGCAACGGCGTCGGTATCGATTCGAATATTCCGTCCTTTTTGGTCAATAAAAACTACGGGGCTTTCGGACAGATTTTTTATGTAAACATAATCGGAAAACCACTTGTCGAAGTAATCGTGTTTCATATCTAAAAAACTTTTCGGGGGATTGTAAAACAATTCTTCTTTGTATCCGAAATATCTATCGTTGAATTGCTCCACTATCGAAATATAATCTTCGACGGTATCGGCAAGGGCAAGGTCTCCGAATACTTCTTCACCGTATCCGCCGTTGCTTAAATACATATCGCCGTTAAATTCTCTCGAACTTAAAATATTCCCTTCCGGCGTTATTATGGCAATTTGTCCTCTCGTCAAAATAATCCTCCTTTACATTTGACTTTGTTCTTCGCGGAATCTGCGGTAAAGTCCACCGTCTTCATTTCGTATGTTTTCTGCAAAAAAAGATAGTGCGTGACTGTAATCGCTGTCCTCGTCATATAGCAAACAGTAGCACCCTTCGTCGCGTTCTACGGTAATACCGAAAGACGTAAGAATTCCTTTCAGATAAAAAGCGTAGGTTTCTATTCGTCCGTCTCTGCTTTCATAGTGTTCTTTCGATACAACTTCCGAATAGTTACAAAGCGTACCGTCCCTAAGAGAAGATTGCAGATAATCGGCGGTTTCTTTTGCGTCGTATTGAGTAAGAATATCGCGTAAAATACGCGCGGCGTCATCCGTCGTTTCCGTTGACAGCCGTTCGGCAACGGTACGCAAATCAGGGGATAAGTCATCGTATAAGTCGATTATTCGCTTATCTATATACTGTTCCTGTTTCCTGTCCGGCGCGACGAAAATCTTGACGGTATCGAAATCGAAAACGTTGGCGGCGTGCGGCACGGCTCTTGGGTGTCGGGTATAGTAGAGCGGAATGTCGTTTTCGAGCAAAGAACCGAAAAAATCCCGCATTGTTTTGTTCGGCACTTCTTCTATGATTAAATTTTTAGGTTTCGTCATTTTTACAATCCTCCCGCAAAACGGCGAACATGGGTAGTTCACAAAGCAGTTCAAACGGCGTTTTATAACGCTTTCCAAATACCTTATGTTCCCATTCCACGCCGTAAAGCTGCCCAAACACAGCCATAAGCACCGTTACGACGATACTGTTTCCCGCCTGACTGTAAATATCCGTTTCGGAAACGTAAACAATACGTTCTTTCTTGCCTGTACTTTCATTTTTACGATAATAATACCTGCTTTTATAATAGTCTTTATCTTCAAAGCCCATAAAACGCAAGGCTTCGAGCGGCGTAAGGTGCCGTATGTTTTTTTCACGCGAAGAATGTTCGTCCAAAATATAATTGCCTTGTTTTGTGGTAAGGCAATCGAATATACCTTCGATACATAAAACTTCGTTGCATTGCTTAAATATCGCCCCTTTAATTTTTCCGAGTGGCATAATTCTGAACGTGTCCGAAAAATAACGATTATATGGTTCTACGTCGTCGAGCGTTTTTGTGTAATATTTGTCATTTACGTTGTGTTCGAGTAAATCTTTAATGCGGACGCCCGAATCGTAACCGTGCGGGTATTCGAAATCGATTTTCAAATCCTTGCGAACGGCAACGAGAATAAGCCTTGTACGGTTTTGCGGAACGTTAAAATATTTTGCGTTGAGAATATCCGCGTTCAGTCTGTAACCGAGTCCCGAAAGCGTGTGACAAAACTTCCTGTAAGTATGGATGTGTTTTATCGAAATAACGGCGGCAACGTTTTCCCAAACGACGATTTTCGGCTTTGAAAGTGCTATGAGTTTTATGTAATACCACATCAGGCTGGAACGCGTGCCGGAACCTTCTTCGCCACCCTTGCCGAGTCCTGCGTTGGAAAAATCCTGACACGGCGTTCCGCCTACAAGCAAATCAAGATCCTGCGGAATAGGTTTTTGGTTTATGTTTTCGAGATTGCCGAAATTTTTATTCGTCGATTCTTTATGTATTGCGCAATAGGCTTTTATAGCCGGAATGTCTATCTCGCTGAAAAAAGACAACTCGTATGGTATTCCGAGCATTTTAAGAGCCTTTTCGGGCGCACCTATGCCGGAACATACCGTAGCGACTTTCAACACTTGTTTTATCCTCCTTTACATTTCCGTTCCCGTAGTTAGTCGAACCACCCTTTGACGTGACGTATAAGCCGATTTAAGGGCGTTTAGGGCGTTTTCTATCGTTATTTGTCCGTAAGTGGACGAACCGCGTTTCGTGTCCCATTTGGAACGATACAGTCCCGAAGAACGAAATATGCGGTCTATCTGCGAAGTGTCCTGCGTCCACCATGCAAGAATGGAACAAAGGGCAAAGTCCGCCGAACTATGACTTACTGAGCCGTCAAAGTTTCCGTTATACAGTTTGTTAAACCGTTCGGCAATTCGGCTGTCGCGTATTTTTTCCAACAACTCGGAATCCGTGTGCGTGCAATCGGGACGAACGATAATCGCTTCCGCCTTTTTCCCGACGTATTCCTCGTTGACCTTCAAGAGAACGTCCGAATAATCCTTAATTTTTGTCGTGTCTGACAATAGATTTCCCGTCATACACATAAAACGGTATCTCGAATACATTTCAACTCCGCGCTTATCGTTTTTCTTCATTGCGTCGGCCGGCAGAGTGCCGCGAACAAGAATATGGATACCCGTGCCGCTTAATGATGTTTCGGCATAGGTGTCAGAGAAAATTTGCAGCAATTCCTGCGCGTCGGTAGTCAAAACAGCGCCCGTGTCTTTATCTACGGCGTGGTCAAGGTCGATAAACGTTATGCCTTCGCCGAGAGCAAAAACAAGACCGCCGTAACGGTTTCTTTCGCAGTATCTTTTTGCCGTTTCAAAGTCTGTCCACGTGTCCGGCTCGTTGCTTTTGGCAAACTTGCTCGTTACGGGACTGATGATTATTTTTTGATACTTATTTTTGTTTTTATCGTAATAACTTCGGTAAACGCACCATTGTTTAAGCGTTTTCAGTTCTTGCGGTATGTTTGAATAAATCATAGTCCTCCTAAAAACCCATAAAGCCGAAAGCAACGGTAACAGCGGCAACGTAAAATCTTTTGTCTTTGAAATAATCAAGGTCGGCGTCTGCCGTCCGTTCCCGTTCAACTCCGAAAGCATACGCAACGTTATGCGCTGCCCATTCTCCCGACATATCGGACAATGAAATCTTTATTCCTTGCATTGACAGGCGACGGCGGATAAAACAAAGAATTTCAATTCGTTCTTTTTTTGTAAAGCGGTAAGATTTTTCTATTTTTACCGCGCTTTTGCCGAACGTGATTTTTGCCGTGTTGCCGTTGCTTGTCGTATAGACGACAGTATTGCCCATGTGATCGCACTCCGTAAACGTTTCGACTTTTACGGAGTTGATAGCGGACAGAGTTATAAGGTTGCAGATAAGAGCCGTTACCGATAAAATAAGACAGATAACGGCAATGATTAAACAAGTCTTTCGTATCGTAAACACCTCGCTTTACATTTCAAGTTGGTATCTGTGCGACGTGTCGTATAGCACGACGTATTCGTTGATAATGCCGAGTGCCTCTTTATAATTGTCGCAGGCTTTAACGCGTTCGTAGAGTTCTTCGTAGTCGGAAAGTCTGTCTTTCTTTTGTAATTCTTTTTTTACGACGCCGAGAACATAGAAAACGTTCCCGTTTTCACCGCTCAAATCGATGAAAATAAGCGATTGTTCGCGGATTCGTTCTTTTTCCTGTTGTTTGCGTAAGATTTCGAGTTCTTTTTCGGATACGTCGTCTTCGACGTCGAAAACGGGACCGCAATCACAGGACAAAAGTTGTCCGCCGCAAGCAGGGCAACGCTCTATGTCGCATTGCGGTAAATGCTGTTGTCCGTAACGAAGTCCACAATCACCGCAACAGGCGTCTTTATCGTTTTCATACCAGTCGCCGTGATCGCCGATTTTGATAGGATTGTATAATTTGCCTTTTATAAGCAGTTTCGACATGTTTCAGTTCTCCTTATAAACGGAAGCAAGCCGCTTGCGACTTGCTTCCCAGTAAGTTTTATTGATTTCAAAGCCTATAAATTTTCTGTCTGTTTCGACGCACGCCGCAGCCGTCGTTCCGCTGCCCATAAAGGGATCAAGTACGAGATCTCCCGATTTGGAACTGTTTTCCACGAGATTGCGAATAATAGGCAGCGGTTTTACCGTAGGATGACCGTATAACCGTTTATCTTTTGCGTTTATGGGTAATTCGTAAACGGTAGTTGCGCTGTGATACGTTTTCGGCTGACAATATGCGCCCCGTCTGAAATACAGACAATACTCTTTATCCGAGCATTATATCATGCAAAATCAGATGAAAAACCAACCCCTCTTTGCGCTGGTTCCCGTGCCGTATGAGGCGCTTGTGGACGCCGGAATCGAGATCGGCGATCCCCTGCAGTTTACGGTCGAGGAAGGAAAGATCACGATGGAGCGGATTGTTCCCGAGGAAATTGAGATCGTCTGCAGCGGCAACTGCCAGGATTGTCCGATGCTCCTGCTCGACTGCATTGGCGGCTGCGAAGCCTGTCCCTGTAAGAATAATTGTGAAAGAAGCGAGGTGCGATAACTATGATCCAGATGTTCCGAATCCTTGGTAAGCGTGGACGCATTACCATCCCCTTTGAGATCCGCCAGCGCGTCGGATTCTCCTACAACGACGTGTTGTCCTTCACGGAAGCGCCGGACGGCAGAACCGTGATCGTCAAGCTCGAGAAGATCTGCGACAACTGCGCAGCGGAAAAGCCGCAGAGAAAGGAAGCCGAAGACACCATCACGCTCTTTGACTTCCTCAACAGCCTCTCCGACGAGCAGCAGAAGGCAGCCTTTGCCCATCTCAAGCTGAAGTGGGATCGTGTGCAAGGAAGTGGTCTCTATGGCAGATCATAAGCCCCTTTACCGCTGGTCGCTGCAGAATGCTATCGCCCACAACGAGGTGCAGGATTGGCGAGACAGCTACCGCGAGAACTGTGACTGTGCCAGGGCAATCGAGCGAGCAATTGCCGATCATTATCACGACAATGTCCTCGAGGACGGTACCAGGGATGTGATTGACCGTTACGGCTTCGACCGTGTGAATTGGGTGCTTGCAAACACCCTGCAGGAGAAGGCTCACGACGGCCGCTTTTCTCAGGAGAACAAGAAATGGGCAAAGGGCTTCTTCATCCCGAGCGATGACGTGCGCTGGCACTTCTGTGTGGAATCTCATCCCGGACTGACGGATCTCTTTATCAAACAGGCTCGGGAGGCGTGGCAGAAGCTCGGCCTGTTTGATTCCTCTCACTGCTCCGAAGACAACGACTACGCCGGAAAGCTGCTGGTCCTCAAGCCGTCCGTTCTGAAGAACGAATATAAGGTATCGGATTACCAGCTCTTCTATGCCGAAAGCGGCTTCGGCTGCAGCCCGACAGCCTCCGGTCGAAAGGTTTTCGGCAAGTTTCTCAAGGACGGAGAGAACACAAACTTCAATCGAAGCGACTTCCTTGGCGTTATCAAGGATGAGTGCATCCCCGCATGGGCAGCCGAGAAGCTCGCCGAGCTCGAACCTCCCGACGAGGATGAGTCCGAAGGAATCACGATGGGAGGCATGTAAGATGAGAACAAAGATTTATCAGATCAACTCCAAGCGGGATGTCAACCGTGCCAAGTTCGAAGGTCTGGATCTGCTGGAAAGGTATCAATGCTCATCCGCCGTTGATCCCTCCATTTACGACGAGGTGTTCAGCGCCGAAATTGACGAGACAGACCTGGAACAGATCTACCAAAGATTCAATACGGCAGGGCATCCTCTGCACCGTGGTCACTCGCTGTCCGTCTCAGACGTAGTGGTGAACGACAACGGTGCTTTTTTCTGTGACAGCATCGGGTTCCAGCCCATTGCATTTGACGAGTCGCAGACACAAAAGCCGGACAACCTCATGCGCGTCGTCTATGTCGAACCGCATAAGGCTCCCTATATTTCCGACGTCGCCCATACGCTTGAAGCAGAGCAGAAAGCGGTTGGCGATGGCTTGATCGAGCCGATTGATAACTACGATGGAACCTGTCTCGTGGGCAACGAGGAATCGAAGCTCCGGGGCATGGACGGAAACCGCAGGATCGGCGACGGTTCATCCATCATGGCCGGCCCCTTCTTCGTATGCGGCGATTCCGGTGAATCATTCAGAAGTCTCACTGACGAGGAGGTGACGAAATATATGGCTCGGTTTGCTGAACCGGAGGACATCAGTCCCGAAGAAGTGGAAGCCGATATGGGCTTCATGATCTACCCCATGTAAAGAAGGAGGAACCAATCATGGCAACCAAGAAAACCACCAGCAAGGCTCCTGCGAGACAGCAGAAGCGCAGCACTCCGAACATTTCGGCTCGGATCGACCGCCTCGTGGACTATGAGAATTCGAAGGTCAAGGCCATCGCCAGCGTCAACATCGGCGGCGCCTTTGCCATTCACGGTCTGCGTGTCATCGATTCGCAGAAGGGGCTGTTCGTGCAGATGCCGCAGAACTCTTTCCAGAAGGACGGCAAGACCGAGTATTCGGACATCTTCCATCCTATCGCCGCCGATGCCCGCACCGAGCTGAACAGCAAGGTGCTGGAAGCCTATGAACAGAAGCTCGATGAGGTTGAGTCCGAGAACGAGGATCTCGACGTGGGCGAGGATCTCGATGAGCAGGACGAGGATGCGCCTGCCTTCGGGCAGAGTATGTAGATTTCGGTAATTTTTCCGATTCTCGCTGGACTTCCTGCGTTCTATCCGTATTCTTGTGGTTAAGAGGTGATCCTACTATGAAAACAAAACTCCTAACCACAGCAATCGTCTGTGCGCTCCTAATCTCACTCACGGGATGCGCCACAGACAACACTGCGCAGATGCTCCGCGATAACGCTGAAGTCACAGTCAACACGGAAGCCGTAACAGAGCCTTCTGCGGATACGCAGGCCGTGACTCTGACTGCGGAAACGGCAGAAAAAGAAATGCCTGCCCAGCCAGCTTCAACGGAAGCACCGCAGACAAGTGAGGCACCGGAAGCCGATCCCCCAAGAGAATTGGAACCACCGAAGCAGACAGAACCGCCCAGGCAGACTGAATCCGCAGAAACTCCGAAGCAGGATGCTCCGAGCCAGCCGACGGAACCGGAGCAACCCAAGCCAACGGAGCCACCTGCTCCGCCTGCACCGACAGAGCCCGCGCCGACCGAACCGCCAGCTCCAACGGAGCCTCCCGCACCGACTGAGCCTCCTGCGCCCGTCGAAACAGAGCCTCCTGTGGAAACGCAGCCAAAGACCGCATACGATTATGAGTTCGATATCAATGCGATCCAAGCGGACTGTATCGCCATCGGTCAGAGCATGGGCTATGCGCTGAACACCTCGCTGACTTCGCAGAACGCCACATGGTGGAATCCGGTGACGGCATCGAAATCCAATCAGGGCAGCTCACTAAGGTCGGCACTGGAACAGTATATCCGATTCCACACGGTCGCCAATCTCAGCGCCTACGGTATGGACGAGAACACAGAGTTCAACATCTGCTGCGAATCACGAGGCGGCGGATCATACGCCATCTACTTCGTATTCGCATAACGACAACCAAATACGGGACGAAGTCCTCTGCTGAAAAGCGGAGGGCTTTTTCTTTATCAAAATGAAAGGATGACTATCGAGATGAATGCTATTCTCAAATCCAAGAGCACGAGACTGCTTTCGGCACTTCTGGCCGTCCTCATGATCGCTGCGATGCTCCCTACGACCGCATTCGCATGGTCTGTCGAGGAAGGCACGAAATGCACCTCCACCTACGGAGATAAGTATCTCGGCTCTGACGGCGACTACTTCTACAGTAAGCCGACCACCACTGCCATCTTCTATAACGATGACGGCAGCTTCTATGTGAAAACCTACAGCTCCGGCAACGCCAAGTACAAGTATATGATGATCGACAGCTCCGGCAATCAGCATCATGTTTACTGTATTGAGGGCGGCGTATCCTACGATTACAGCGACACCTACAATTCCACCAGCGGAAAAAACAGCAAGTATTTTCAGAACCTTCCCGTTACCGCACAGTTCGGAATCATGATGGCGCTGATGTACGGTTATCACGAGGGCATGACAACCCCCGTTGCAGGAACGAACAATGATGATTTTGCGTTTGCAACGCAGTGCATCATTTGGGAGTATCAGCAGCAACTCCGTACCAGCCCGACCTCCATTGCTTCCAACAACGGCATCGATGCGGACATGTACAATCATACCATCAAGGGCAGACCTGCCGAGAAATGCTACAACTGGATCTTGAAGCAGATGTCCAAGCACTATGTTGTGCCGAGCTTCTCCTCCCGCAATCAGAGCAATGCGCAGACCTACACGATGAAGTACGATCAGGCGAATGACAACTACAGCATTACGCTGACGGACACCAACAACACTCTCGCCGATATCAATTTCTCTACCAGCGGCATTACCGTCATCCGCAGTGGAAATCAGTATACGTTCACCAGCAAGAACATGATTTCCAACGCAGTGACGATCTCCGCACAGAAGAAAACCAACCTCGGCATGGGCAAGATGCTCATTTGGGGCTGCCCCGGCAAGCAGACGATGGCTTCCGGCGCGGAAGATCCCGTGTATTTCTATTTCAAGCTGAACACGGAAACCAAGGGCGTCGGCCACATTGTGAAAACCAGCGAGGACGGCAAGGTCGAGGGCATCAAGTTTACGATCACCGGCAACGGCGTCAATGAGACGGTTACGACCGGCAAGAACGGCACTGTCGATCTCGACCTGCTCCCCGGCACCTACACCGTGACGGAGCTTCCCGATGACAAGTACGAGACGCAGGCGGCTCAGACCGTCACCATCGTCAGCGGCAAGACCTCTACCGTAACCTTCAACAACACCCTGCGCCGCGGTGATCTCAAAGTCACCAAGACCGCCGAAGACGGGTTGGTCGAGGGCGTGAAATTCCATCTGTACGGCACTTCCTACTGTGGACTGCCTGTTGATGAATATGCCGTCACCAACGCCAGCGGTGTGGCTGTCTTTGATGACGTACTGATCGGCACCGGCTATACCCTCGAGGAAGTCGGCACTCCCGACCGTTATATCGTCCCCGACAATCAGACGGCGGCAATTGAGTGGAATAAGGTCACAAGCAAGAGCTTCGACAACGAACTCAAGCGCGGCGATCTCAAGGTTACCAAGACCGCAGAGGATGGGCCCAACGAAGGTCTGAAGTTCCATCTGTATGGCACCTCCTACAGTGGCATCCCCGTGGATGAGTACGCCGTGACCGATGCCAGCGGTGTTGCGTCCTTCAACGACATTCTGATCGGCACCGGCTATACCCTGGAGGAAGTTGATACTCCGATCCGCTACGTTGTCCCCGACAATCAGACCGCTGCCATCGAATGGAACAAGGTGACCAACAAGAGCTTTGATAACGTGCTCAAGAAATGGAATCTGACCGTTACCAAGCAGGACGTGGAAACCGGTTCTGCCCAGGGCGACGCAAATCTGGCTGGCGCCAAGTACGGCATTTACAAGGGCGATGAACTGATCGACACCTACGTCACCGACGCGGATGGCAAGTTCACTACAAAGTATTATGTCTGTGACACCGATTTGTCGATCAAGGAGATGGACAGCAGCGAGGGATACCTCGTTACCCCCGGCAACGAGCAGATCGGCGTCAGCCCCAAGAACTACACCGCAGAGTACAACAGCGAAGCAATGACGCAGTTCGAGCAGGTCAAGAAAGGCAATATCGCCATCATCAAGCACACCGATGACGGCCAGACGCAGATCGAGACTCCCGAGGTTGGCGCAGAGTTCGCCGTCTATCTCAAGAGCGCAGGCTCCTATGACAACGCAAAGGACTCCGAGCGCGATTATCTGATCTGCGACGAGAACGGATTTGCTCAGACGAAGGATCTGCCCTACGGCAGATATACCGTCCAGCAGGTCAAGGGCTGGGAAGGCCGCGAACTGCTCAAACCCTTCGACGTGTTCGTCAGCGAGAACGGTGAAACCTATCGTTATCTAATCAACAACGCCAACTTCTATTCCTATGTGAAGGTGGTCAAGATCGACAGCACGACCGGCAACACCATCCCGTGTTCCGGCATCGGCTTCCACATCTATGATCCCTCCGGCAATCAGATTCAGATGGCCTTCACCTATCCCACGGTCACTACCATCGACACCTTCTACACGGACGGCGACGGCATGCTGATCACGCCCGAGAAGCTGGAATACGGCAAGGGCTATTCGCTGGTCGAGGTATCGGCTCCCTATGGATACGTGCTCAACAGCAATCCGGTGTATTTCGACATCACCGAGGAAAACTCCACAGAGGAAAACGCCGTGACCGTGGTTGTCGTGACCAAGGAGAATGCGCCTCAGATGGGCGTCATCACCGTGGAAAAGACCGGCGAGTATCTCGCTTCCGTCATCGACACCAAGGACCGCAGGCGTATGGAGTATCGTGATGGGCGTATTCTTTGCGATTGCGCAGAAGAACGAAGATAAAGAAAAGGCGAGAAAAATGATTAAAAATTACGTCATAGGACTTGTCGTAATCTTTGCCATTCTCGTTGCTTGTCCGTATCTTGTAAAAGATATTGCGGCATTGATTGCGGGGTAAAAAGACAAGGTTTTACAAAAAATTCAATTTCAGGGCGAGAAATCGGCTTGACAACACACTTAATTTGTGATATTATTATAGTGCAAATAAAAAGAATATTGCACACATAAAATATCATAAGGAGGTGCGCAACAATGACTGTTATGCAATGTATCGACGAATTTGTTCGGAAAGCGGAATTAAGAGTTCCATTGTATACGAACGAGATTTACGAGTATGTAAAAACAAAGTTACCCGACACGGATAAAGCAACGCTTAATATGACTTTGCAACGCTTTGAAAAGCGTAACCCCGACTTTGTGCGTTACCAAAAAGGTGTTTACTACAAAACGGTGCATACGCCTTTCGGCGTTGCGGGAATCGACACGACCGAGCTTATTAAAAGAACATATCTTGTAAACGGCGACGAGGTAATCGGATACGAGTCCGGACCGTCCTATATGAATAAGATAGGGCTTACGACGCAAATGCCGAATATGACTTATATCGTAACCACGCGAACGAGATATACGACGGAAGATAATGCTCATGTACGGTAAGGAAGCAAGCAACCGAAAACAAGAGATAGACCGCCAGCACTACACTATTCCGAACCAAAGACCAAAAGATAAGCATTGTGGGAAAATCTAAACTTTTGGATTTTCCTACAATGCCGACTACGGCGGAATCCTTCCCACTCCTTATATCTTTATTTCCGTATACATTGAATTTGTATTTAGTAAATGCTATAATGTCCCTATTCAAATTATAAATGTGTTGAATTAGTTACATGTACATATTTTTTGTGCCGCATAAATACCCTGTTGAGGTTGTCGTTCTTTGTCCAGATGTGGAAACAATAAAAGGAAGGGAACGATACAGGGAGAAAACAGGCTATTCCGGCTTTACGGTTGAAACCTTATACGATACATTTATGCAGACAACACCACGGATCGGCTTTTGGCTGGACAATTCCAACCAAACACCACAGCAGACAGCAGAAACCATTCTGAACGCCAGAAAGTCGGTATGATTGTTACATATAAGGGGAAGAAAAATTTCTTTTAGGTACTTTCTTTCCTAAAACTAATGTGATATAATAGCATCATTCCAAAAAAGGAGTAAAAAATATGCGGCAAGGTATTCTTAAATAAAACTATAATCAAATA
>OMEK01000030.1_pt1 | contig 70246 bp, 64 predicted proteins | sample 1645351 | NCBI WGS metagenome assembly OMEK01 (sample SAMEA103958146, study PRJEB25191) | human gut metagenome
CCTGCCTGCCCGCGTGCGAGGCGAAATGTTGAAAAACTCGTGTCACCGTGTCACCGTGAACACAGAGCTGAGAATGCGCTGTATAGCTCTCTTGCTATGGGCATAAACTCTCCTGTCTCCGCCTCCGTTGGCTTTCGGAAGTAGAGATCCGTACATTACTGTTTTTGTCGCGACGCCTCCAAAGTAGGTAATAAGGTTCTAATCTGTGTCACACGGTGCAAAGATACAAAAAATAAAATAAATGAGAGTTCCCACTAGTGGGAACTCGTAAACGATAATTACCATTTTTTAAAATCTTTTAAACGATAAAGGCTAAAAAATATATCCGATAATAGCAAGTTGCAGAAGAATTTGGAGTTGGAAGACACCTTATCTAACTGTTGGGAAGAATCATACCCAACATAGCATATTGACTATATATTGATGGTAACCATTTTTATAGAGCGCATATCGAATCAAAACTATGATGAAGAGGCTGTTTGGCAAAAGATTTTAGACATCGAACGCTGTGAAAGGGAAAAAGACGGTTTCATGACAGTTTTTCCATTTCATAGCTTTTTATTTGGCATTATTTATATAAAAAACTATTTTCCCGTACAAATAGAAAAGACTCCGCAAAAGGGTTTTAAAACTTTTTTTAAGTTGATGGTAATTTTGTTGCCATTTTATTTTTTTGTTTCATTTTTTTTTAGTACCTTTGCAAACGTTATCCTGAATACAATCTTTTTACCTTAAAGAAAACTAATACCTATTGAATGTAGAGCAGTTGTCTGAGAAGATAGCTGCTCTTGTCTTTTTTATAGCTCCCCATATAATAAATACCGCAAAACATCCGTTTTTATTTATAGAAACAAGTCTTATCACTTGTATAAATCAGCACAGAAGAAACAATGGAAACAGAAGTAAAGAAGATTCCTTATCTCGACCTGAAGGCTATCAATGAGCCATACGAGAAGGAGATAAAGGATGCTATCAACAAGGTGGTCAACAGCGGATGGTATCTGCAAGGCGAAGCCGTAAAAAGGTTTGAGAAATCGTATGCACAGTTTATCGGTACTGAATACTGCATCAGCTGCGCTAACGGGACGGATGCGCTCAAGCTGATGCTGATGGGCGAACTGGCTATCGGAAAGTTACAGAAAGGTGATGAGGTGATTGTGCCTGCCAACACTTATTTCGCTACCGTACTTGCCATCAGCAGCGTAGGACTGACACCTGTATTGGTGGATGCCAATATCGATACATTACAGATAGATGACCAACTGATAGAAGCCCGAATCACACCGAAGACCAAAGCCATCATGATTGTTCATCTCTATGGCAAACTGGCATGGACTCCGAAGATTGCTGAAATCTGCAAGAAGCATCATCTCTTGCTTTTTGAAGACAATGCGCAGGGATTCGGATGCTCCACTACTCTAGCTGATTCTTCTGAAAAACCATCGAAAAGAAGATATACCGGAAATCTTTCGGATGCTGCCGCCCACAGTTTTTATCCTAGCAAGAATCTGGGAGCATTGGGAGATGCAGGAGCTGTAACTACCAATAACAGGGAATTGGCGAAAGCCATCATGTCACTACACGAATATGGAAAGATAGAAGACGGCATCTTCAGATACCAGGGCGTCAACTCGCGCATGGATGAGATTCAGGCTGCTGTACTGAATGTGAAACTGCAATATCCTGAAAACGAACAGAAAGCGAGACACAGACAGGTACAGCTATACCTGGAACATCTGGATGACGATATCAAGGACAGATGCATCGCTGCGAAACTCATCTCTCCTGCTCATGAAAATGTTTTCCACGTCTTCCCTTTCCTTACCCCGAAGCGAGACCAACTGAAAGCTTTCCTGGCTGAGAATGGGGTCGGCACAAAGATTCATTACTTCCGCCCACCCTATCTGCAGCTATGCTATCCGGAAATGAATCATCTGGAATTTCCGGTAGCCAAGAGAATAGCTGACGAAGAACTGAGTCTGCCTTGCAACTCATCGCTCAACGATGAAGATATCATCAGAGTAAGCAAACTCATCAACCAGTTCTTGGTTTAAAGGTACTGCACCTTGGCACCGATAGAAAGGCCGAAGACATCCCAGAAACCGGCATTGCCGTTACGGAAGAAACGCATAAAGTAGATATCCGTTGTACCCAACTCATAGAAGAACGTAATACTCTTGATACGCTTACGTTTATTGTGCGGAATATCATACTTAAAACGTTCACCCAAGGCGATATTAGGACGGACTCTGGTAGAGAACGGATAGTAGCCGCTTTCATACTTGGTAGGCTGCTTTGTCCAGAAATCATGTCCGAACACCGTATTGAAATACAGGCTGCACTCCAGCGGTTCAAACCACCAGCCCTTACCGATATTGCGACGCCAAGGAATGAAATTCTCCTTGAGCGTCATGGTAAACTTCTCATCGTCAGAACTGAACTTCGGGATGTAGCCAAACAAGAGCTGCGTTTCCCACTGGCGGCGCTTACCATATTCCCATCCGATACCCAGCGAAATGATACCCATATTGCCACAGGTCTGAATAATACCACTAGTAGGTATCAGCAAATCCCAATGCTTACGGTAGCGCATAATGCGGCGGTCATATCGGGTCAGTTTGCCATCCGCCAACACCAGAGTATCATGAACGATACTATCCTTCAGTTCCAACTCCTCACTTTTCCCGGTAACCTCATCGGCAGCATGAACCTGTACAGAACCTGCAGCAAGCAAAGCTCCCAGAATGAATATATGCTTAAAACTCAATAACTTCATAACGATAATCTGTTGGAGTAATGGTAAATATATAGTATTGATGCTTAGCGGCATTGGCCACCTGATAATAGATAATTCCATCGCCATAAATGTCATTTTGCTCAGTATGATGACCATGACCGTAAAGACAGCACATCAAACCTGGGAACTGATGCGTATAAAAATTGAAGACCTTAGCTACATTATTATTAAACTGCTCTGAATAAGGGGCAGCATGCATACAGACAATGGTACGCGAAAAGTCATCTGCATCTGCCTTAACCTGCTCTTCCATGAAATCGAAATTAGGTACAGGGCGGGAATAGTCAAACTCTATGGCATTGGTATTGAGACAGACAAACTTTACCTTACCGGCGATGAAACTGAAATCCGGATTACCAAAGATTTTCTGATAAGACTGGTTACCTGTTCCCAAACAGTCATGATTACCCAGCAGAGCCACGAAAGGTATCTTCAACTTCTGAAGATGGTTACGGGTCCACTGAAACTCACGGGTAGCACCAAAGTCGGTAAGGTCTCCACAATGAATCACGAAATCGAGGGAATCACTGCGGCGATTGATATCATTAACCTCACTCTTCAAATCATCCAACCACTGGTGTGAATCGCTGATCATAGCAAAACGGATTGTATCTTTCGACTTTACTGCAGCCTCAATCTTCTGAATATTGGTAACATTCAGATTTCTATCGCCGTCAATTTGCACATCATACGGATGAACATCGAAGACGGTATCGCAGGATGCCACCATACAGAGACAACAGGCAGCCAGGATATAGGGAATAATTTTATGCATTCTTGTCTTATTATCTTTAAAAACACTTTTTTTATAACTCTTAAATACTACTTTTTCTTCTTTTTCAACCTTGCATAGAAACCTTGCAACCTGCCAGGCTGATAACCGGCATCGAGCAGTTTCTTCAAATCACGATAGGCTTCGTCTTTTCTTCCAAGCAGAATCAGGATGTCTACATGATTGAAAGCAAAATCCTCATTACCGGCATCCAACTCCATCGCCTTGGCGTAATCAAACTCTGCCAGCTCAAGCATACCCCTCTCCTTCTCCATGCCACCTCTTGCAGCATAAGCCATCGCACTGTCAGGGTACTGCTCTATCAGACTGTTAATGCCATCGTAAGCCTCGGTATAATGCTTATCTTTCTCATTGAGCAAAGCCAGACCGAGTTGCGCCTGGAAGTTGCCTGGAACAAGTACCAGAAGATTCTGATAATCTAGACGCGCAAAGTTATAACGGAGCAACTTCTCATTGACAAAGGCACGATAGAACAAACCGGCGATATTGGTATTGTTCAGAAAGAGTACCTTATCAAGATCATCCTTCGCATATTGCCATTGCTCCAGCTGTATATTCCAAGCAGCCTTTTTCAGTCGCAGATCGATACTGTCGGGATGATATGCAAGCACTTCTGTAGCCTTGGAGAGTGAATCGCGCAAGGCTTTATTCTGAGCAGCACGTGCCTTGTCGGCATCTACGTTCTGCGCAGATACAGACAAAGAAACCATCGATGCCAATAATAATGTATAAAAACTTTTCATGGTGCAAAGTTAAGAAGACTTTCGCAAACTGCCAAATAAAAAACTATAAAACTTATTTGACTTTACAAAAAGAACTAAATTTCAGAAAGACAGGACAATCAACAAGAAAAGCCTTAAGAGAAAGAAACACTCCTCTTAAGGCTTTTATCAAGAAAGCATCTGGATAGAAAATTCATCCAGCGCCGAAAAATCCATTTACAGATTAAGCATTCTTAATCCAGTTAACGATCCATGCACCAACCTCAGTTGTGCCATACTGAGCACCACCCTCAACCTGAATTTCAGGTGTGCGGACATTGGCATCGAGAGAAGCATCTACTGCCTTGCGGATCAAGGCGCCCTCCTCGTTCAAGCCGAAGTGCTCCAACAACATAGCTGCAGAAAGAATCTGAGCTACTGGGTTAGCCAGGTTCTTGCCAGCTGCCTGTGGCCATGAACCATGAACAGGCTCGAACAATGGTGTGTGCTCACCGAGAGAGCTAGATGGCTGCAAGCCCATAGAACCGGTGATGCAAGAAGTCTCATCGGTCAGGATATCACCGAAGGTATTCTCTGTAACGATAACATCGAAGAATGTAGGCTCAGTCAATACGCGCATAGAAGCGTTGTCGATGAACATATAGTCGGTGTTTACCTCAGGATACTGTGGCTCCATCTCCTTGGCAATCTGACGCCAGAGACGAGAAGATGCCAATACGTTTGCCTTATCTACTACTGTCAAGTGCTTGTTGCGCTTCATGGCAAACTCGAAAGCTACCTTCAGGATGCGCTCAATCTCAGGACGGGTATAGATATCTGTATCGTATGCCTTATCGTTATCCTGATACTTCTCACCGAAGTACATACCGCCAGTCAACTCGCGGATAACTACGAAGTCAGCACCCTTCAGGAGTTCATCCTTCAATGGTGACTTGTGGAGCAGGCAATCGAATGTAGCCACTGGTCGAACATTGGCGAAGAGGCCCAACTTCTTACGCATAGCGAGCAACCCCTGCTCAGGACGAACCTTAGCTGTAGGGTTGTTGTCGAAACGTGGGTCGCCAACGGCTGCGAAGAGTACAGCATCAGCATCCATACAAGTCTTGAAGGTTTCCTCTGGGAATGGATCACCTACCTCGTCGATAGCGTGAGCGCCGCAGATAGCCTCGTTGTAAGTAAACTCGTGGTTGAACTTCTCTGCAATGGCCTGCATAACTGCTACGCCCTGCTTCATAATCTCTGGTCCGATACCATCACCGGCGAGAACTGCAATGTTTAATTTCATCTTATCTGATTTTTTAATTGTTTATTTTTTGAATGATTAAAGCTTTTGCCCTTACAGGGCGCATTGCTAAATGCTATCTTATACCCAGGGTATTACCCTGGGCTAGGAGCTTCTGCCCCTTCAGGGCGTGCTACTGAATAGAAACCTTCGGAGATGTTTGCATAACCTTCGGAGATATTTTCGTAATCTTCGGAGATATTTTCATAATCTTCGGAGATATTATTCCATATCAAGATTTCGAGGCGAAACAGCCTGATCGTCGCTCTTATCTGCCTCATACATATTAATCATCTTCAGCGTTGCCTTGATAGCAGCTTCTGTCTGGTCAGCATCCAAGCCTCGGGTGCGCCAGATACGATCTCCTTCACGCCAGGTAATGACGGTCTGAACGAGGGCATCGGTACGACCACCAGGTGGGATAGTTACCTGATAGTTGTCGAGCTTAGGGAAGGTCTTGCCGAGCTTCACCTTGTAGATATTGCGGAGGGCTTTCACGAAAGCATCATACTGACCATCACCGGAGCTCTGGTCTTCATACTCTTTACCCTCTATTTCTACCTTCACGCTGGCTATAGGCTTCAAACCGTATGAGGTTGATACCATGTAACTTACCAGTTTCACCTTATCCTCTGGAGCTCCATGCTTCAACACATCACTCACGATGTATGGCAGGTCGTCCTGGGTTACCAGTTCCTTACGGTCACCGAGTTCTGTGATTCGCTTGGTCACCGCCTTGGTCTGCTCAGGCGTCAGTTCCAATCCCAGTTCATTGAGGTTCTGCACGATATTCGCCTTGCCAGAGTTCTTACCCAACGCATACTCACGATGTCTGCCAAAACGCTCAGGTACCAGGTCGTTGCAATAAAGCTTGTCCTTGTTGTCACCATCGGCATGCACACCAGCTACCTGGGTAAAGACGTTGTCTCCTACTACCGGAGTATTCGGAGCCACGGCAATGCCACTATATCCTTCAACCAATCGGGAAATATCGTTCAGACGGTCTTCCTTAATATTGGTCTTTGCCTCGAACATGTCTTTCAGAATCACTTGAACACTGGCCAATGGTGCATTGCCACAACGCTCACCCAGACCATTCACGGTAACGTGAAGACCCTTGGCGCCGCTCAATACGGCAGCCAGCGAGTTGCTCACTGCCAGATCGTAGTCGTTATGGGCATGGAAGTCGAAGTGAGAATTCGGATAACGGCGCACCATCTGGCGCATATACTCCACACACTGCAATGGGTTCAGAATACCCAACGTATCAGGAAGAAGGAAGCGCTTGATTGGCAGTTTTACCAACTCATCCATCATCATGAAGAGATAGTCACGACTGTCACGCATACCGCTCGACCAGTCCTCCAAGTAGAGATTCACGGTGAATCCCTTGCTTAAAGCATAGTCGATGGTCTGCTTGATATGAGCGAGATGCTCCTCAGGCGACATCTTGAGTTGCTGGGTGCAGTGCTTGTAGCTGCCCTTAGCCAAGAGGTTGATGACATGGCCGCCGCATTCAGCAATCCAATCCACACTCTTGTTGTTATCCACGAATCCCAATACCTCAACGGAATCCAGTTTACCTATAGTCTTAGCATAACGGCAAATTCGAGCGACAGCATCCTTTTCACCTTCTGACACACGCGCTGAAGCCACCTCAATGCGATCTACATTGATGTCGTGCAACAGCATTCTTGCTATCATCAACTTCTCGTGAGGAAGGAAACTGACACCATTGGTCTGCTCGCCGTCGCGCAGCGTGCAGTCCATGATTTCAATCTCCTTGATACGGGAATTATCTCTCTTTGCGTTAACGTTCATCTTATTATTAATGTTAAGTGTTAAATGTTAAGTGTTAAATGAGACATATGCCCTATCAACCTGCGTCTTATCCTACAAGTTAACATTTAACACTTAACATTCAACATTACCTATTTATTCTTCTCTTCCCAAGCCTCAACCTTGTCGCGGTTCTGAACGAGGAAGTCTACATCGTCCAAACCATTCTCCAAACAGTGTTTCTTGTAGCCGTTGATTTCGAAGTGCTCGCTCTTGCCGGTAGCAAGATTGGTCACGGTTTGGTTAGGAAGATCTACCTTCACCTCTGTCTTGTGATCCTTGTCAATGCTCTCGAAGAGTTCTTTCAGGAATTCCTCGCTTACTACTACTGGCAATACGAGGTTGTTCAACTCGTTGTTCTTGTGGATATCAGCGAAGAAAGAGCTGATGACTACACGGAAGCCTGCACCTGCGATAGCCCAGGCAGCGTGCTCACGGGAAGAACCTGAACCGAAGTTCTTGCCAGCTACGAGGATGACACCACTGTAAGATGGGTCGTTCATCACGAAGTCTGGCTTTGGAGTTCCGTCAGCATTGTAGCGCCAGTCGCGGAAGAGGTTGTCGCCCATACCCTCTTTATCGATGGCCTTGAGGAAACGGGCTGGAATTATCTGGTCTGTATCTACATTCTCCAAAGGAAGAGGAATGCAGCTTGATGTAATTACATTGAATTTCTGTTTCATTTCAATTTAACATTTAACATTGAACACTTAACATTACATAAACTCTCTTGGGTCGGTAATCTTACCTGTAATAGCGGCAGCAGCTGCTACGTATGGACTGGCAAGGATGGTGCGGGAACCTGGTCCCTGACGACCCTCGAAGTTACGGTTGGATGTACTTACAGAGTACTTGCCTGCAGGAATCTTATCATCGTTCATTGCCAGGCAGGCAGAGCATCCAGGCTGACGGATTTCGAAGCCGGCAGCCTCAACAATCTTATCAATTCCCTCTTCACGTATTTGTTTATCAACCAACCATGAACCTGGTACAAGCCAAGCAGTTACGCCATCTGCCTTCTTCTTTCCTTTAACAAGAGAAGCGAAAGCACGGAAGTCTTCAATACGACCATTGGTACATGCGCCCAAGAATACATAATCGATAGGATGACCCTCGAGTTTCTCGCCTGGCTGGAAGCCCATGTAGTTGAGGCTCTTCTTGAAACCAGCCTGCTCTTCCTCAGGAATCTCATCGAGCGTTGGGATGCTTTCGGTAATGCCGATACCCATACCAGGATTGGTACCATAGGTGATACGTGGTTCGATATCCTTTGCCTCGAAAGTCAACTCTTTGTCGAAGACAGCATCATCGCCACTCTTCAAGGTCTTCCAGTAAGCCACAGCCTTGTCCCACTCTTCACCCTTAGGTGCATATTCACGACCCTTGATGTACTCGAATGTGGTCTCATCAGGAGCTACGAAACCACCACGGGCACCCATCTCGATAGAGAGGTTACAGAGGGTAAGACGACCTTCCATTGACATATCCTTCACTACATCGCCACTGTACTCAACGAAGTAACCGGTAGCACCTGAAGTAGTGAGCTGGCTCATCAGATAGAGAGCAACGTCCTTGGCAGTAACGCCCTTACTGAGCTTACCGTTAATGCTGATACGCATAGACTTTGGCTTGCTCTGGAGAATACATTGTGAAGCCATCACCATCTCCACCTCAGAAGTACCGATACCGAAAGCTACGGCACCCATGGCACCATGAGTAGAAGTATGAGAGTCACCGCAAACGATGGTCATACCAGGAAGAGAAAGACCCTTCTCAGGACCTACTACGTGGATGATACCATTATCCTTTGTGTTCATGGCAAAGTGAGTAACACCGAAATCAGCGGTATTCTTTGCCAAGGTATCTACCTGCTTCTTTGAGATAGGATCCTCGATTGGTTTATCCTGATCGTGGGTTGGGGTATTGTGGTCAGGCATACAGAAAATCTGGTCTGGACGGAACATCTTGAGTCCGCGTGCTCGCATACCAGCAAATGCCTGAGGTGATGTTACTTCGTGACAGTAGAGACGGTCGATGTAAAGCTGTGTAGGACCGTCCGGAACAATCTGGACAACATGTTTGTCCCAAATCTTGTCGAATAATGTATTCATAATATCCTGTTTATTATATATTTATCTGAATTAATTTTATCTTACCTTGAACTTGTTAATACAATCAATATAAGCCTCAACAGAAGCCGTAACGATGTCGGTATCTGCACCGAAGCCATAATATACATGACCATCGTATTCCACCTGCATGTGAACCTTGCCCACATCATCAGAGCCCTTGTCGATAGCCTGGATGGTGAACTCCTTGAGGTTCATCTCCTTGGTGATGACCTTCTTGAGAGCATTGATAGCAGCATCTACCGGACCGTTACCAGATGATGCAGCCTCAAACTTCTGACCTGCAATATCAAGACCGATACTTGCCACGCTCTTCACGCCCTTACCTGTAGTAACCTGCAACCAGTCGAGCTGAACACCATGCTTATCAGCAGAATCAGCACCGGCAAGCACCAAAACATCCTCATCGGTAACTTCCTTCTTCTTATCAGCCAGTTGGAGGAACTTCTTGTAAATCTTGTCGAGCTTCTCCTCATCATTAATCTCTACACCATTGACATGGAGACGGTACTTCAATGCAGCACGACCTGAACGGGCAGTCAATACGATAGCATTGTCATCCAATCCCACATCCTTAGGATCAATGATTTCGTAAGTCTGGACATTCTTCAAGACACCATCCTGATGGATACCGGAAGAATGAGCAAATGCATTGCGACCCACGATAGCCTTGTTTGGCTGGACAGGCATATTCATCAGGCTGCTCACCATGCGTGAGGTAGGAATAATCTTGGTGGTATTGATGTTGGTATCAATATTGATATGCTTGTGACACTTCAGAATCATGGCAATCTCTTCGAGCGAAGTATTACCTGCACGCTCACCGATACCATTGATGGTAACCTCAACCTGGCGTGCACCATTCAAAACACCCTGCAGGGTATTGGCAGTAGCCATACCGAGGTCGTTATGACAGTGGGTAGAAAGGCGTGCCTTGTCAATGCCATCAACATGCTCCATGAGATACTTGATTTTGTCACCATATTCATCAGGCAGACAATAACCTGTAGTATCAGGAATGTTCACTACAGTAGCACCCGCCTTGACAACAGCCTCTACGACACGAGCCAGATACTCATTATCGGTACGGCCTGCATCCTCAGCATAGAACTCTACGTCCTCAACATACTTTTTAGCATACTTGACAGCAGCTACAGCACGTTCGATGATTTCCTCGCGGGTAGAATTGAACTTATACTTGATATGACTGTCGCTGGTACCGATACCGGTATGGATTCTCTTATGCTTGGCATACTGCAAAGCCTCAGCAGCACAATCAATATCTTTTTCTACGGCACGGGTAAGTGCACAAATAGTAGGCCAGGTTACAGCCTTAGAGATTTCTACCACTGAATTGAAGTCGCCCGGACTTGATATTGGAAATCCAGCCTCAATTACATCCACGCCCAACTGCTCCAGTTGCTTTGCCACCTGAATCTTCTCAACTGTGTTCAACTGACATCCCGGAACCTGTTCGCCATCGCGGAGGGTCGTGTCGAAAATGTATAATCTGTCACTCATATCTTTAAAATTTTAAATTTACACCTTAATTATATATAAGAGCTACACATTCAGAACGCACTACGTTTATATAGCAATCCGTGCAGAAGCATCAGATAAAGTAAAAAGCCTTTCCCCACTCCATAGACGGAAGTGTAGAAAGGCTTTTAATATCTTAAGCGATGAACTATACGCACACCTTATCACTTCCGCCCACAAACTGCAGTCGAAGTCGAATAATAATGCTTGTAATGTTCAACAATGTTGTTCTCATATCTATCTTATTATGTTATATTCTTAAATTCGCATGCAAAGGTAACACTTTTATTTGATACTAGCAAACAATTTATAACTTTTTTAATAGAAATGATAACAAATTCCTATAATCTTATGGATTTTTTACCCAAAAACGTTAATCCTGTGCAAGAATTTGGCGAAAAAGCCAGTTTTTGAGTGAAAAAATTGACAAGCTCTAACCTTAGAAAGGCAGATTCTCTGCAGGCGGCGGTGGTAGCGGACTACCATCCTGCCCTCCGCCATTCATTCTAGAGCCTACAATCTCACCACCTTCTTCGACAGGTGCTGCTGCAGCATCCTGCGGATCCTGGAATCGGGTAAATTCTCCACGGAAGTTCAGGAGAACATCTCCAACAGAGCCCTTACGGTGCTTGGCAATGATAATCTGTGCCATACCATGAAGGTCATTACCCTTTTCATCCTGATAGATGTGATAATATTCCGGGCGGTGAACGAAAAGCACCATATCGGCATCCTGCTCGATGGCACCGGATTCACGGAGGTCACTCAACTGAGGTCGCTTTCCTTCCAAGCCCTCACGGTTCTCTACATTACGGGAGAGCTGCGAAAGAGCAAGCACAGGAATATTCAGCTCTTTGGCAATACCTTTGAGCGAACGGGAGATGGTAGATACCTCCTCCTGACGGCTACCAAACTTCATACCATTGGCATTCATCAGCTGGAGATAGTCGATCATCAACAGTTTAACACCCTTTTCCCTAACCAGTCGGCGCGCCTTGGTACGGAGTTCGAAAACAGAAAGACCAGGCGTATCATCAATATAAATAGGTGCACCTGTCAGTTTTCTCAGTTTTTTATCCAACCGTTCCCATTCTGGCTGTTCCAATTGTCCATTCAGTATTTTCTTACCCGAAATCTCGCAAACATTCGAGATGAGTCGGTTCACCAACTGAACGTTATTCATTTCTAGAGAGAAGAATCCGATAGGCACATCATAATCTACCGCCACATTCTTGGCAATACTCAATGCAAAGGAAGTCTTACCCATGGCAGGACGACCGGCGATTATCACAAGGTCGGACGGTTGCCAACCTGATGTTATATCATCCAATCCACGATAACCCGTAGGAATACCGGTAAGACCACCCGAGTTCTGAGCGGCGCGCTGCAAGATGGCAACGGCCTCCTTTACAACCGGCTCAATCTGTGTATAATCCTGCTTCATATTGTTCTGCGAAAGCTGGAAGAGTTCACCTTCAGCTTTCTGCATCAGTTCATCCACATCCACACCTTCTTCATACGCCATCGTCTCGATGTCGCCGGCATAATGAATCAGCTGGCGCTGCATATATTTCTGCGCCAGGATACGGGCATGCGACTCTACATGGGCAGCCGAAGCCATGCCTGCAGAAATATCCATGAGATATTGTGCTCCTCCCACCTTATCCAGTTCGCCAGTCTTGGCTAACTGATCGGCAAGAGTCATGATATCCACAGGCCGTTCCTCCATGTTCATCACCTGGATAGCCTGAAATATTCTCTTATGACGCGGGTCATAAAAAGTATCCGGCTTGAGCAACTCCGACACCACCGAAAAGGCATCAGAATCTATCATCAAGGCACCCAGTACCGCCTGCTCCACATTCACAGCCTGCGGTTGCAAATGGGCGTAGGTTGGATCTATCTGTACCTTATTCTTATTTTTATTATTCTCCGCCATCTTTATTGTTTTTTCCTTTCCTCGAAAACTTTTTTTGTTATAAATTCCAATTCTATAGGCGCAATACCGCGATCATCGAGCCAATCTCCCATCTCGAGCAGGCCGAATGCATCTATATCTTCCTTAGGGGAAAAAGCTGCATGACCAGATGCTTCATCCAAAAATTTGATAGCTGCAGTTCCTCCCTTTTTCACGAGAACGCAGAGTCCATAATAGAAAAATTTCATAGACTCCCATCTGTGGTCTTGTGGCTTGGAAACTTTGCTCACCATCGCAGATAACATTTTCATGAACATGCGTTGCTTATCATCCTTATCCATACCTGTCATGTCTGAATTCAAAATTTCCCTGATCTCATTATCATCACTATTTTGCAGATAAGGTTCTATTAAAGCCATTGCATGGTCAATGTTTTTATCGCCTTCCGATTCTGAAAAGAGCAAAGAGAAAGCCAGTCTGCATTCAACCTGTTCTTCCTTAGGATACTGTTCATCCATCTGGAAAGCCCATTCCAAAGCCTCTTTATAATGATGGAATTTCAATAAGAGATCGGTCTTTTTCAGCTTGAGCTTAAACTGCTTACTCTCATCTGATTCTTCTTTAATCAAGCAATTCAATGATATTAAAGCCGCCGGGTCTTTTATCTCTTCTTCTATTTCTAATTTCAACTCCGTGGCAGCCTTATAAGTTGGGCTTGTTTTCTTAATCACATCGAGATGTTCAAGCGCCTCATCATATTTTTCCTCCGATTTGTATGCCAATGCAAGCATCATATGCTCTTCGTCGGTATATTTTTCCAGATTACGCAAAATCTTGCTAACAAAGGCATAGTCACCTCTTTTAGCAGAGAAACGGGCCAGCGACAGGCGATACTTGTCATATTCCGGTTTAGCAAACAGTCCCGTAGTAAAGAAAGGAATTTCCTTCTGCACTTCGAAAGGATTATCAAATGCCTTCCTCATCGGAGAGAGAGTATAGAATCGGTAGAGGTCCTGCACATAGCGATGACGAACCCTGATTGCACGTTTCTTCTTTTCCTCTTCAGAGAGATTCTCTTCATGTTCCATTACCGAATCAAGCAGTGTGACATTTTCTGAATCCTTTGCTTCTGTAGAATCATTCTCATCCTCTACTGGCTCTTCGGTATTCTGCTCTTTTTCCTCCTCATCTTCTTCGTCGTCATAAAAAACAGGTCCAGACACCATATTTTCCGGGGCAATATCCAATGATTTAATAAATTCTTTAGATGTATTATTCAATGAAAGAATGATGCTATACAGATCGGTATCACACATAGAGACACCTTTCAACAGATTGTTGATGAAATTGCGATGCTGTTTCATCGTAGCCCGAACATTCTTGAGCGTAGAATTACGGACATAGAAAGGAACAAACCAATTATAGAGTGAATGGAAATGACCGAAGCTCTTCTGGTTGGCAAACTGATGATAATAGACATCAACTCCTATATCTTCTGAATTCAACATATAGTCGAAGGCTCCCTTAAGGGCATCATCAGGATTCTCCCCATCTGCTGAGAAGCAATTAAGTCCCAATTCACCCGTTTGGTCTATCTTTTCGGCCAAATCCTGAGTAAAAGAAGTGAACATGGTCTTCACCACGGAATGCATCATCTCCTTGCTATCCTTTTTACTGGTAAGACATAGACGCATCTGGCGTTGGAGATCAACACAGGCTGCCAAAAATTCATCATCCATGATCAAGCCAGCAGCAGAATCCCAATATTTCTGTTTTTCACCCGAATTGGTTATTGCACAGAAAACAAAACCCACCAAAGCTCGCTGACGAACACTGCAAGTACTGTCGTCAGACTTGATTAAGCGCATCAAGACTGCAAGTCTAGGGGCATCCATGAATACAGAGCATGACAATGAAACAGCCGAAACAATCATATTGATGGTGTATGGATCTACCAAATCGGAAGCGATGATATCAAGAATATTCTTGACAAAATCATCATTCCAATCATCAGTTGTCAAAATATAAGAAAACACCATATTGCGATAGGCATTAAGCTGCTCTTGTATCTTTTGTCTTTCCTCGTCTATCTGTTCTTCAGACAAGTCTACCCTCAAATTTAACATAGCTTCATCTGTAGCAAATTTCTCAAAGGTTTCCTGTACCTCATCAAAACTTGTCAGATTCTGAGCTCTTTTGCAAAGTGCAACAAATGTAGACTCATTAGCCAAAATCCATTCGTGGCGCATTTTACTATAGAGCTTGTCTATATCCATATCCAAATCTGAAGCAAGATCATAAAGTTCCCGATGTTTAAGTTTGCCATCTATATAATCATGATATAAAGCATCATATCTTTGTTCTATTTCCGCTATTCCAGGCAGACATGGCTCCAAACCCACTTCCTGGTCAATTATCTTGCGAATTGCCTCTATTCTGGATATCGTAGTGACATTTTCATGCGAAAACTTTGTCCAGCTAAAATCTTCTCTTTTCATAAGCCGCTTATTTTTGTGCTACAGCCAGGTCACGACGTCTTGGCTCCATAGCGTGTTCATATTTAAGTTTTGGAAGATTACTGATGGTTTTAGCATCGGCACCCGTATATTTTGTGATGATTCTTGCATAATGCTGTACCCCACGACTGTTTATGCTATCAACAGCAATATTATACGCCTTGATAAACTTGGCAACTTGGTCTTTACGGCGCGGCTCTGAAAGTATTTTCTTGCGGAAAGCAACAACACCCAACTGCAAGTTCTTATCTCTGCTGTCAAAGAGTTTTACATGCTGTTCAAGTCGGGCTTTGGTAGCTTGAGGTTCTGGCAGCAACATGGCATCCATCTCGTTGTTAAGCAACATACGCAGACGGATGTTCAAATCGTTGATTTGAACCTTATAAACATCATATTTAGGCTTACCGCTATCGATTGCTAAAGTAGCCAGATAATCAGTTGCAGAGTAGCGGGTCATTGCCACCATCTTATCTGACAGTTGTTTCAGTTCGGATATACGCGAACGCTTATTGGTGATAAACTGCCAATAAAGATTGGTAGAAATAGGGTACGTCAAAGCAGTACCCCGTTTCTCTATATGATGAGCACGAATCAGATCGGTCACGGCTCCCTCTACGCGCTTGCGCTCGATAGCAGTATCACAATCCATTTGTGCAGTATATCTACGCAAATGTACGTCTACACCTTGCTGCTGGAAGATACTGTCATCACATGCCAGAAAGATTGGCAGGCAGTCCATTGTTGGCATCACCGCTATCTTCAGCGCAGCACGGTCTAGGCTATCCAATCTAGCCTTTTCCTTCTTGCTCAAGCGATGACGTTCTGCTTCCGACTTGCCACATCCTGCAAATCCTATAGCCAGCAAGAGCATCAAGGCTGTAAACGTTTTGAACTTATTCATTATCTATCCTTTAATCATTTGTTATTCTACATAGAGAACCAATCCCTTCAAATATTCACCTTCCGGATGATAAATATTGATAGGATGGTCGGCAGGCTGGTGCAACTGGTGCAAGATGCGAACCTTTCTTCCAGCCTGCGCTGCAGCAGTAAACACAGCATTGCGGAACTGATCCTTCGTAACCACCTGAGAGCAACTGAAGGTAAAAAGGATGCCGCCCTTCTTAATACGCTGCAAGCCCTTTACGTTCAGGCGGGTATAGCCCTTTAACGCATTGCGTAAAGCCGCACGGTGCTTGGCAAAAGCAGGAGGATCAAGAACTATCAGATCATACTGCTGGTCATGTTCATCAAGATACTTGAAGGCATCTTCGCAGATAGCCTCATGGCGTGCATCTTCAGGGAAATTGAGCGCAATATTCTCATTGGTCAATTCTATCGCCTTGGCACTGCTGTCTACGGAGTGAACAGCCTTAGCCTCGCCTCTCATCGCATAAACAGAAAAACCGCCGGTATAGCAGAACATGTTGAGCACGCTCTTACCCTTGGCATAATGCTCGAGCAGCGAACGGTTCTCACGCTGATCTACGAAGAAACCCGTTTTCTGACCACGCAACCAGTCGATATGGAATTTCAGTCCATTCTCTACAGCAACATCGTCAGCATCACCTCCCAGTATAAAGCCATTTTCCTGTCTGAGGTCAGCCTTATATGGTAAGGTTGTCTCACTCTTATAGTAGATATTCTCCAGTGCTTCGCCCATCACCTTCTTCAAAGCTTTGGCTATCTCCATGCGGCAAACATGCATACCCACACTGTGAGCCTGCATGACAGCAGTAGGACCATAGCAGTCGATAACAAGTCCCGGCAAGTTATCGCCCTCACCATGGACCAAGCGATAAGTAGTATTGGATGAATTACCGGCAATACCCAAAGCGAGTCTCATCTTATATGCCGAATCCAATCTGGCACACCAGTACTCCTCATCAATCTCAATATCTCTAAAAGAAAGAACACGTACAGCGATAGAACCGATCTGATAATGACCTATAGCAATGAATTCACCACTACGGGTAAACACTCTCACAATGTCGCCCTCCTCTATGCCCTCATCCATTGTCTGGATAGCACCCGAGAAGATCCATGGATGAAAACGCTTGAGCGATTCTTCCTTACCTTTCTTTAAATATACGCTTTTATACATATTTTATATATGAAGTTTCTTACGATTATCAATTTCTATTCCTTACCACCTTATATCATACCCTGAGTTCATCGAGCTCGTAATCGCCTGTAGCAGACAAACGCTTAAATTCCTCATACAGATTAATGCAGCACCAGGCATCTGTAGCTGCATAGAGAGCCTGCGATTCCTTCAAATCGCTAGCCTCCCAATTGCTCAACCGTTGCGCCTTGCTGATTTTCTGGTGAAACAGGTTAGCATACAGTTTCTGCAGACTCATGTCTGCGATACCAAAGTTCTTAGCAACATCCTGCAACTCGATAAAGTAACCAGCCTTAAAAGCAGCTCGCTTATGGAGCTGCAGCAAGTCATCGTGCCAGGAAAGTCCTACTTTTGGCACGGTGGTATCTTCGAGCAAGCGAATGATGGCAGGAGTCATGCCCGTATGATGCAGGCGGAAGAGATAACATGTATCATGTGTACTCACCTGCAACAACGAAACATGGTAAGCCTGACCACGCTTGAATGATGGGCGCGTTTCAGTATCCACGCCCAGTATATAATGGCTAAGTAGGTCATTAACAGCCGCTTCTGTATCTTCAGGCTTGTCAACGACTACGATTTTGCCAGGAAACAAAGCTCTTGGCAAATTCGTGATTGCCGCCTTGTCGAAACTAGTGAAAATAATCTTCATTATGCTTTTTATTCTTTACAAGTTGCAAAATTAGAAAAAAAAGATGAGAAAAAGAATTGTTTTCTCAATTATTTTCGCTAATTTTGCAGATAAATTATTCAAAAATATATAAAATGGCTAAAAAAAGAACTGAAAAAAAGACCAAAACCTTTAGCGAAGCTATTGGTTTACAGTATATTTTCAACAATACTATCACTGACTTTTTCATAGGATTAGCCTTGGTAGTCATTGCTGTGGTTATCATCATCGCTATGATCTCCTTTCTCAACACAGGAGCCAATGACCAGAGTTTGCTCGAAAATCTGAAGCCGGGCGAATGGACCAACACGGAAAAACAGTTTCAGAACTACTGCGGATCCTGGGGAGCCATTGTATCCTATTGGCTCATTGTCATCAATTTCGGATTTCCAGCCTTCATGCTCCCATTCTTTGTCATTATGGTGGGATTGCAGATGATGCATGCCTACAAGCTGAACCTGTGGAAATGGTTCTTCTGCATGATTGTGGTCATGCTATGGATGTCGGTAACCTTTGCCAAGTTCATCGCACCTATCATGCCAAGCCTCACATTCAATCCGGGCGGAAAGCACGGACTCTATGTCGTGCAGAATCTGGAGAACATCATGGGTCCTCCAGGACTTACTGCCATTCTTTTCTTCGTGGCGGTAGCATTCCTCACCTATTTCACCACTGAAACCATTACGGTAATCAGAAAAGCACTCAACCCTATCGGTTATATATCAAATAAGGTGAAATTTGAGATTACTAACCATGGAAAGAACAGGAAAGATACGGAAGCTATCGACGAGGTATACGCCAGCGCAGCATATGGTCCTGGCACAGAGGATGAGAAAGAAGAATATAAGGAAGAAGAACCTGCCAAAGTCATCAACCTGAATCTGGATCCGGACCAGACTTTCGCAAACCCGGACACACCTTCTACGCCTGTTGAGCCAGAGGCAGACGGACAGGAAGCTACAGGAACAGAAGGTGATACAGAAAAAGATGAAACCATCGCTATAGCCAACGGCACGCAGAACGAGAATATGTCACTCATTGCACGTCAGCGCGAACTCCGTACAAAACGGGCTGAAAAGGAAGCATTGGAAAAGCAAGCTGCCGAGGCTGCTGCAGCTTCTGAGCATATAGGTATGGACATCTCTGTAGCCACAGCCGACGAGAAGGCTACAGGCAACACCTTGAGCAATGCAGAAGTACTGAATACTCCGATCAATCCGAAGGAGCCGTTCACCAGATATAAATATCCGGTACTCAACCTTCTGAAGAAGTATGAGGATGACGGCGTATCCATCGATGAGGAAGAGCAGCGCGCCAACAAAAACCGCATCATCGAGGTACTGGGCAACTTTGGCGTACAGATCAAAACCATCCGTGCTACGGTTGGTCCTACCATCACACTCTACGAAATCCAGCCTGCAGAAGGCGTACGTATCTCTAAGATCAAGAATCTGGAAGATGACATCGCCTTGAGTCTGGCAGCTCTCGGCATCCGTATCATCGCTCCTATCCCAGGTAAGGGAACCATCGGTATTGAAGTACCTAACGCAAAGGCGAACATCGTTAGTATGGAAAGTACTTTAAACTCAAAGAAATTCCAGGAAACCAAGATGGAGTTACCTATCGCTTTGGGTAAGACCATTACCAACGAAGTGTTTATGGTTGATTTGGCAAAGATTCCTCACCTGCTTGTTGCGGGTGCTACCGGACAGGGTAAATCTGTAGGTTTGAATGCCATCATCACCTCTTTATTATACAAGAAACATCCAAACGAACTCAAACTGGTTCTCATCGACCCTAAGAAGGTGGAGTTTAGCGTCTACTCCCGTATTGCCAATAAGTTTATGGCTGCGGTTCCTGATGAGGAAGAACCTATCATAACCGACGTAACCAAGGTGGTTAGAACCCTGAACAGTCTGTGTGTACTGATGGATAGCCGTTACGACTTGCTCAAAAAGGCAGGAGCACGTAACATCAAAGAATACAACCAGAAGTATATCAACCACAAGTTGAAGTTGACAGATGGACATGAGTATATGCCATACATCGTGGTGATTATAGATGAGTTCGGTGATCTGATCATGACAGCCGGCAAAGAAGTAGAACTTCCTATTGCCCGTATCGCCCAGCTGGCACGTGCCGTGGGTATCCACATGATTATTGCCACCCAGCGTCCTACAACCAGCATCATCACGGGTAATATCAAGGCTAACTTCCCTGGCCGTATCGCCTTTAAGGTTACATCTGCCATCGACTCAAAGACCATTCTTGACCGTACAGGAGCCAACCAGCTGATTGGTCGTGGTGATATGCTCTATCTCTGCGGCAACGAACCTGTACGTGTACAGTGTGCCTTTGTTGATACACCTGAAATCGAGCGCATCAACGAGTATATCTGCGAACAGCCTGGCCCTATCGAACCTATGGAGTTGCCAGAACCAGCTAATGATGAAGGAAGCGCAGGTGGAAGCGGCAGCATCAGTGCCCGCGAACTGGATCCGTTCTTCGAAGAGGCAGCCCATGCGATTGTTCTTTCACAGCAGGGTTCTACCAGCATGATCCAGCGCCGGTTCAGTATCGGCTATAACCGTGCAGGACGATTAATGGACCAGATGGAAGCTGCAGGAATCGTAGGTGCAGCACAGGGCAGCAAGCCTCGTGAGGTACTGATACAGGATGAAAACCAGCTTAATAATCTGTTAATGGCACTTCGAAACTCTTAATTTTAGTAAATAACTAAGGGTATGAAAGAAGATAATATTGGAAATGGTTAAATTATTAAACCCTGAAGCCGTGAAAACGTCTAAGAGAGAAAAGACGTTTTTACGGCTTTATGATAGAGTATGAAATTTTAGAAGATATAATATAACATAGAATTTTAAAAGAAAGGAAAAGATAAAAATGAAAAAGATTTTAGCATTGGCTTTCGTTGCAATGATGAGCATCGGAGCCATGGCGCAGACTGCGCAACAGGTACTTAATAAGACCGCTGCCGTTATTGGCAACAAAGGTGGAGCTAGCGCCAACTTCAAGATGAGCAGTTCTAAGTATGGATCAGCAAGCGGCAGTATTGCCATCAAAGGCAACAAGTTTAACGCCCGTACCCCGCAAGCCATCGTCTGGTTCAACGGCAAGACCCAGTGGACTTATCTAAAGAAAACCAACGAGGTGAATGTCAGCAACCCTACACAGGCTCAGCAGATGTCCATGAACCCTTATACCTTTATTAATATATATAAGACTGGTTATAAGTCAACGCTCAAGGCTGCAGGCAGTAACTATGTAGTACATCTCGTTGCCAATAACCAGAAACGTTCTGTAGCCGAAATGTATATCACCATCAACAAAAAGACACATATTCCATCAGTTGTCAAGATGCGACAGGGCAATACCTGGAGTACCATCACGGTAAGTAACTTCAGAGCCAAGAGCGTTTCTAACAGCACATTCAATTTCAACAGCAAGGAATGTCCAGGAGCTGAAGTCATCGACCTGAGATAATCGCCTGAAATATCGTATAAAGTTTATTTTCAAATAGATTCCCCGCCACAACACTCCGGTAGTGTGACGGGGAATTACTTTTTTCAAAAGGGTTTTAGTATCAATAATTTCCAAAAGCGAATCATAGACTCTCTCTTTTTAGTACAACAAATCTTAAAACAACTATGTAATTGTAAAATATTCAAAAAACACTTTGGAATTTTTGCAAAAACATTTGGCAGATACAAAAGAATTGCTTATCTTTGCATCGTCAAAATATAAAAACAAGTAATTATGAAGCAGACAGAAGCCTATCAAAGACTCGTGGAGAAAGGCATCCGACCATCACTCCAGCGTATTGCCATCATGGATTGGCTCATCAAGCATCCCACTCATCCAACTATCGAGGATGTGTACAAAGGATTAGCCGAGAGTATCCCAACATTGAGCAAGACAACCGTTTACAACACACTCAGAATGTTGAGTGAGCACAATGCGGCTCAGATGATCACAATCGATGAACATCGCGTATGTTATGATGGAAATATTAATAGCCACGTTCATTTCTATTGCAGAAATTGTGGCAAGGTAATTGACTTTTTCGGCGAACCTGCTCCAAAAGTGGAACCAGGAAAGGAAATTGAAGGAAACATCGTATTGGAAGAACAGCTCTACTACAGAGGAATCTGTGCAGAATGCGCTAAAAAAGGCGTAAAGTCACCTCTCACAGAGACTGTTCACTAATTCAAAAAACAATAATTATACAACAACATTTAAAACAAAAGTATTATGAAGAAAAAATTTATTTGCACCGTTTGCGGTTACATTTACGAAGGTACAGAAGCACCAGAGAAGTGCCCTATCTGCAAGGCTCCAGCCAGCAAGTTCAAAGAGATGGAAGATGCAGTAGATGACGATATGACATTTGCTACCGTTCACGTTCTCGGTCAGGCATATAAGGATGGCGTTAATGAAGACGTTATCAAGGGTTTGAAGGACCATTTCAATGGTGAGTGTGGCGAGGTAGGTATGTATCTTGCTATGGCACGCCAGGCAGATCGTGAAGGCTATCCTGAAATTGCAGAGGCTTACAAACGTTATGCCTATGAGGAGGCTGATCACGCTTCTCGTTTTGCAGAACTTCTCGGTGAGGTTTTGGGTGATACCAAGAGCAATCTTGAGGCTCGTATTGCAGCAGAGAAGGGTGCTTGTGAGGATAAGTTCCGCATTGCCAAGCTTGCTAAGGAGCAGGGTTCAGATGCTATCCACGATACCGTTCATGAGATGGCTAAGGATGAAGCCCGCCACTGTGCAGGTTTTGCAGGTCTCTACAAGAGATACTTCAAGTAATAGATTTTAAAAGACGTAACTTTAAAAATTATAATACGATTATTTAGTATTGTTAGTCTAGAAAACAGGAAAGCCGATTCTTGTATAGTAATATACTTGAATCGGCTTTCTTTATGTGATGATAAATATTGTTACTTTGTTTCAGGAACCAGGAACTTGTCTCCTGTTTGCTTAATAAGTTCCTTGGCATATTTCTCAGGATACCCAGGACGAACAGGAGTTGCACCTAATCCATAAGGAGTCTTCTCGAAACTGCCATCTTTTTTGGTTGGCTTGATAATCATGTCATTATACTTCACTACCATAAACTGGAAGAGCTGTTGCCAACGCGCCAACATCTGCTGTGCCTTCTCAATACCATAATCATTGAGATACTTGACTGCAGCCTGTGGATTCTGTGCATACAGTTCCTGAGCCTTAGCCTCAACACCTGGCTGTGCAGCAAAATAGCTGTTATCCAGACTATCACGAACCTCCTTCAAAGTTGGGAACATCTGGCTGTAACGAGGATAAACCATATTGCTGGTCATATTGCACACCCAGTAAGCATTCTTGAAACTGAAATTCACTGCATCTGCTCCCGGTGTGTTATAACACTCAGGACGAACTGTAGAAGAACAATAGATTGGTGTGAACGCTACCATATTGGCATCATCATTACCAAACCAAAGAACACCGCCAATCTCTCTAGGCATCCATGATCGCATCTGGCTAACAAAAACAAAACCAGTCTGCTGGGTGCTGACCGGACGTTCGTTGAAGCACTGCTTTCCATCCACCTTAAACATCAATGGAGTTGGCCTGTAAGGCATCTGCCAGATACCACCTCCGATATCAGTTCCATCAGCAACAGAAAGAGGTGTACCCTCATAATGGTCACGCATGCAAGCCTCAACATCAGCAACACTCACCTTCTTGTTTGGAACCACCCAGAGAGGCATATCCTTCGCATTAGGATCCTTACCCAAAGCCCAATCAAGATAAGGACTCATATCATAGAAATGATTCAAGAGAGCCCAAGCACGAGCATCGCAGAAACGACGTCCTGAGAAATCAGGCTTAGCATATGCCATTTTCCATGAGAAATCAGCATCCTTGCCCTGATACCATCCCTTACTGCGAGCAAAAGAAACGACATCCTTGGCATACATCACGTTTTTCTTATCCTTCATATTGAACTTACCGATGCGACTCTGGTTAGCATGTGCACAAACTGCATTATCCGGAATACGGAGAGCTACCCAAACCACGCCCTTAGAGCCTGGTCCCTTGCCCATCATCTCCATAATCCAAGCTTCGTTCGGATCACAGATGGTAAAGGTCTCGCCTTCTGAATTATAGCCGTAAGTATTGGCGATGGTTGTCATCACTTTGATAGCCTCACGGGCTGTCTTACTACGCTGCAGGGCAACATAGATGAGTGAACCATAGTCCATGATACCTGTAGAATCAGCCATCTCCTCACGTCCACCATAAGTAGTTTCACCGATGGTGACCTGCCATTCATTGATATTGCCAATCACATTATAAGTCTCGGCAGCCTCCGGAATCTCACCATGATATTTATTGGTATCCCAATCGTAAATCTTACGCATCTCGCCCTTAGCATGCTTACCGGCAGGAAAATGACAGAGATTTTGGAACATACCATAGTCATCAGCACTATATGAACACATCACAGATCCATCAACCGATGCTTTTTTCCCTACTATAAAGTTGGTACATGCCTCAGCCTCAGAGACACTGCCCAACATAGCCACAGCCATCAAGGCAGAAGCAAAAATCTTATTCATAAAATATACCTTAATTTATATATACAAAAAGAGAAGAGCATTTGAATTCTTCACTCTTCCCTCTTCATTCTTCACTTATTCGCAAGCCTTGAAACTCATATCCAAGCCCTTCACACTATGTGTCAAGGCACCAACTGAGATGAAATCAACTCCCTGCTCTGCATAATCGCGGATGGTATCGTAAGTGATACCGCCAGAAGACTCAGTCTCATACTTACCTGCGATGATGTCTACTGCCTTCTTAGTATCAGGCACAGAGAAGTTATCGAGCATGATACGATTTACACCACCATGCTTCAATACCTGGTCAAGTTCATCGAAACTGCGAACCTCGATTTCAATCTTTAGGTCGAGGCCCTTCTCCTTCAGATAAGCATGGCAACGGTCGATTGCGTTATCGATACCACCAGCAAAATCGATATGGTTATCTTTCAAGAGAATCATATCAAAAAGACCAATGCGATGGTTCATACCACCACCAATCTTCACAGCCTGCTTCTCCAACATACGGAGACCTGGAGTAGTCTTACGGGTGTCAAGGATATGAGTCTTTGTACCCTCAAGACGCTTTACATACTTAGCAGTCATGGTAGCAATGCCACTCATACGCTGCATGATATTGAGCATCAAACGCTCTGTCTGGAGCAAAGAACGGGTCTTACCCTCTACAATCATTGCAATGTCACCCTTCTTAACATGGGTTCCATCCTGAAGCAACACTTCTACCTTCATGGTAGGATCGAAACGGGCAAATACCTTCTTTGCCATTTCAACACCTGCCAACACGCCATCTTCCTTGATAAGCAAGTGGCTCTTACCCATGGCGTCTTCTGGGATACAACACAAAGTTGTGTGGTCGCCATCACCGATATCCTCAGCAAATGCCAAGTCTATCAACTTGTCTTCTAATTGATCTACGCTTAACATATTATTAATGTTTATGTTTAATGTTTATTGATTACTTTTCCGTTCCACAGGGCACGAAGGATGCCTTCCTCATCGCGTTCCACCCGGATTTCGCCGCCTAACCATTCGGTCATCGGCAACTCCTCGCGAAACTCGAAGTAGTTCACCACCCTGTCCTCTTGTATTTCTACCACAGCCTGCTGCAATATCGAGCCATCCGGCAATATCACCTGATGGGCTCCGCATCTCCTCATTTCAGCCATATCTTAAACATCCAGACTAATTACTACTCGTCATCTGAATAGGTTTATCAGGCATAGAAACCGGTGCACTGGTCGGAGGCGCCAAAGCTCCATCCGGACGCGCTGGAACACTCGGACCTGGTATACGGGTCTTACGAGCTGTATCTACTTTTGCCGAATCAGAAGATGCTGCAGAAGAAGAAACCGGTGCCACCTTTTTAGGATGCATACGGATGAGACGAATCTTATTGACAAACATCAGTTTAAGAGTCGTCAAAGAACCGGCATCAGAACTGAAGCCACCCTCATTCAACATAAAGTACCCCTTTATACATTTGATTCCAAGGCTATCATTATCAGCGAGTTCTACACTATAGTGCTGAGCACTCTGAATATGAATTACAGTCTGTGCCACACTATCGTTCTTGAACTGAACAGCCAGCAAAGCGATGCCATCACGCATACCATCCTGGAAGATAAACTGCGATTCGAAATCAAGACGGAACCGGTCACCCTTATGGAAAGCAGTATCAGCTTCAATTTTAAAACTGCGACTGTTGAAGCCCTCATCAGGCGAGAATACCATCGAAGTAGCATCCTTCCAGATATTGGCAGTATCGCCAACAGCAGTAAGATTGTCAAAATCACTATTTCCTGTACTGTTTCCACCCAATGCAACCACCTCTTTATCCAATCTTTCAGCCAAATCCTTATACACATCATGCAGCAATTCTGTATGGCGCATATAATAAACCATCGAACTGTCGAAGTCTGCCGAGGTGACATCATGTTTCTTCAGTACAGCCTCGCGATAAGCCAGACTATTCTTCTCACTACCACCGTCTTCGTTCTGCGCCATAGCAAGAGCGATGTGATAATCGAAGAGAATATCCGTCATCTTTCCTTTAGAGAGCACATCTCTTGGCAGCGAAGGCTTGCAAGAAGCAAAGGCTGCACAAAAGGTTACTATCCAACAGAGATAAAGAAAAGCTTTCTTCATGATTACTTGTCCTCCTTATTTTCTTGAGATTGAGACTTTATCTTTTCTTCAGCAGTTTCAATAAAAGAAGAATCTTTAACCTTCTTCTCCTTATCATCACCTCCGAGAGCTTCCAGTTCTTTTCTACAGAAAAGCAAGAGAGAAATGATGCCGACTGATACACAGGAATCTGCAAAATTGAATACAGGATCGAAGAATGTACCATGCTGTCCACCCCAGAAAGGGAACCATTCAGGCCATGTATAGGTGAAGAACGGAAAACGGAACATATCAACCACCTTGCCCATGAGCACGGGTGCATACCCCTCGCCGAAAGGCACAAGATAAGATACATAATAAGGTGAGGCACCGGTGAAGATAAGTCCGTAGAAGATGGAATCAATCATATTGCCGATTGCACCTGTCAGAACCAGCGCCACCAAAATGATGTATAACAAGCGATAGGTACCACGCTTAATGATGCGATGCAGATAAATGCTCAAAGCACAGATGGCTACCAGGCGCAACAGACTTAGCCAGAACTTGCCGATAAACGACATACCCCAAGCCATTCCGTTGTTCTCTACAAATTCGATATAAAACCAATCAGTAACACGAACAGACTCGCCAAGGCAAAAATGGGTCTTGATGTACACCTTGATAATCTGATCGATAACAAGAAGCACAACCACCATTGCCGTGACGAGCCATCCGTATTTAATTTTACTTGTTTTCTCCATTTATTACTTTTTTCTAGCCTCCTTAGAAGCTACACTCAAAGTGGCATGAGGTACAGCACGCAAACGCTCCTTAGGAATCAACTCACCTGTTTCGCGGTCAATACCATAGGTCTTGTTCTGGATACGAACCAAAGCTGCTTCCAATCCCTTGATGAACTTCTGCTGACGCTGGGCCATCTGGATGATTTCTTCCTTGCTTTGTGCTTCACTACCCTCCTCAAGAGCCTTGTAGGTTGGTGATGTATCTACCACATCATTACTGTCTGAGTGGTTCAGCTGAGCCATGCAATCATGATAAGTCTGCTTTGCCACCTTCAATTTCTCATCAATAATAGCGCGGAACTCCTCGAGCTCCTGATCGCTATAACGTAGTTTTTCGTTAGCCATAGATGTTATCTATTATGTTATTTGTTAATGTTTTTAGGAAATAAGGGCTAGAAAGTTAGAAGCAAGCAGTTTGGAAATGCTCCTAACTTCTAACTCCTAACTCCTAACTATTTAATTCTTCTCTACGAGAATGTTCAACTTAAAGTCATCAAACTCGGTCTCAACACCTGCGTTGTCGCCGATTTCGATACTGTCTGCTAATACCTGCCCCTTGATGTAGTCGGCGAATGCCTCGATGGCTGCGTCAGTCGCCTCATTAGGAGCCACAGTTACGTTGATGCGGTCGGTAATCTCCAGACCTGTCTCCTTGCGGAGGTTCTGGATACGGTTGATCAACTCACGAGCCATACCCTCCTTCTTCAATTCTGGGGTCAACTCTACCTCAAGCGCTACGGTCAGATTGCCCTCGTTAGATACGAGCCATCCTGGAATATCCTCAGAGATAATCTCCACGTCGGCTACCTCTACCACGGCTTCCTGTCCGTCGATATTCAATGTGATGTTGCCTGCCTTCTCAAAAGCTGCAATCTGGTCCTGATCGAGCGCTGACATCTGGGCAGCAACACCCTTCATCAGCTTGCCGAACTTCTTACCCATCACTCTAAAGTTACACTTCACCTTCTTTACGAGAATACCCTGACCCTCAATGAAGTTAACCTCCTTCACGTTCACCTCGTTCTTCAACAGTCCTGCTACTGCCTCGATGTGTGCCTTCTGTACATCATCTACTGCAGGAATCATGATCTGCTGGAGTGGCTGACGCACCTTGATGTTCACCTTGCGGCGCAAAGCCAATACCATAGAAGTAATCTTCTGGGCGATGGCCATACGCTCCTCCAGGTCGGCATCGATAGCAGCCTCATCAGCTACAGGGAACTTATCGAGATGTACGCTCTCCAACTCGCCGCCCAAGTCGTGATACAACTCGTCTGCATAGAATGGAGCGAATGGTGCCAGCAGCTTAGCCACTGTCATCAGGCAGGTATAGAGAGTCTGGTAAGCACTCAGCTTATCCTCGCTCATCTCCTTACCCCAGAAACGTTTACGGTTCAGACGAACGTACCAGTTAGAGAGGTCATCGTTGACGAAAGCATCGATGAGACGGCCTGCGCGGGTTGGATCATAGCCAGCCAACTCTCTGTCAACGCCCTTGATGAGGGTATTGAGTGAAGAGAGAATCCAGCGGTCAATCTCTGGGCGCTTCTCGAATGGCACCTGAGCAGTCTCTGCATCGAAACCATCTACATTAGCATAGAGAGCGAAGAAGCTGTAGGTATTATATAAGGTACCGAAGAACTTGCGACGGGTCTCGTCCACACCATTAGGGTCGAACTTGAGGTTGTCCCAAGGCTCGCTGTTGGTCATCATATAGAAACGAACAGGATCGGCACCATACTTGTCAATCATCTCGAATGGGTTAGTCACGTTACCCACGTGCTTACTCATCTTGTTACCCTTGGCATCGAGAACGAGACCAGAAGAGATTACGTTCTTGAAGGCTACGCTATCGAATACCATGGTAGCGATGGCGTGCAGGGTAAAGAACCATCCACGGGTCTGATCCACGCCCTCGTTGATGAAGTCGGCTGGATAGAACTTAGGAGGAATAGCATATCCCTCGTAGGTGCTGTGGATGAGTGCATCGCGGTCTGCCTCTGTGCCACGGGCCATCTCACCCTCGAATGGGTAGTGGAGCTGGGCGTAAGGCATTGAACCTGAATCGAACCAAACGTCGATGAGGTCGCTCTCACGATACATTGGCTTGCCCTCCTCGTTAACCAATACAATCTTGTCAACGTATGGACGGTGGAGGTCAATCTTATCATAGTTCTCCTGACTGTAGTCGCCAGGAACGAAACCATTCTCCTTCAATGGGTTGCTCTGCATGATACCGGCAGCCACAGACTTCTCGATTTCAGCATAGAGTTCCTCAAGGCTGCCGATGCACTTCTCGCCACGGTTCTCGTCACGCCAGATTGGCAATGGAGTACCCCAGAAGCGGGAACGTGAAAGGTTCCAGTCGTTCAAGTTCTCGAGCCAGTTGCCGAAACGGCCTGTACCGGTGCTCTCAGGCTGCCAGTTGATGGTCTTGTTGAGTTCTACCATGCGCTCCTTGCGGGCTGTATCCTTGATAAACCAGCTATCCAATGGATAATAGAGGATAGGCTTGTCGGTACGCCAACAGTGAGGATAGTTGTGCACGTGCTTCTCGCTCTTGAAAGCCTTGCCCTCCTGCTTCAACTCGTAGCAGAGTACGATGTTCAGGTCTTCAGCCTTATCAGAAGCCTTCTTGTCCCAGACGCCATCCACATTAAACTGTGGGTCGTAGGCATTCTTCACGTAGCCGCCTGCGTGATGAGCATATGCCTCCTTGTTGACGCAAGCGTTCACGAAGTTGGCATCGAGGTCTTCGATGAGATAGAACTTACCCTGGAGGTCAACCATTGGGCGGGTCTCGCCCTTCTTATTAATAAGGTAGAGAGCTGGGATGTTGGCATCCTTAGCCACCTTGGCATCATCGGCACCGAATGTAGGAGCGATGTGAACGATACCTGTACCGTCATCGGTAGTAACGTAGTCGCCGAGGATTACGCGGAAAGCCTCACTCTCCATCTCGACGAACTGATCGCGACCATCCTCAGAAGCGAACACCTTCTCAGGATGAGCAGCAGCATATTCTGTTACGAAAGCCGGTGCGAAGAGATCAACCTTCTCGCATGGCTTTACCCATGGCAGGAGCTGCTCGTAGTGCATGCCTTCGAGGTCGGTACCCTTCATGTGGTCGACAATGCGCCAAGGGCACTGCTTCTTCTCCTTGTCGAATGGCAGGAGATCGCCTTCCTTGCACTCCTGGTCTGCCTTCAGATATGAACCAACCAGAGCCTCAGCCATCACGAGTGTCATAGGCTCGCCATTGTAGAGGTTGTAGGTCTCGATGGCAACATAGTCAATCTTAGGACCCACACAGAGAGCCACGTTTGATGGCAAAGTCCAAGGTGTAGTGGTCCATGCGATGAAGTATGGCTTGCCCCACTTGGTCCACTCAGCCTTAGGATCCTTGATGAGGAACTGGGCTGTGGTGGTGAGGTCCTTAACATCGCGATAGCAGCCAGGCTGGTTCAACTCGTGAGAGCTCAAGCCTGTACCTGCACCTGGAGAGTATGGCTGGATGGTGTAACCCTTGTAGAGCATCCCCTTGTTGTAGAGCTGCTTGAGGAGCCACCAGAGAGTCTCGATATACTTGTTATCGTAGGTGATATAAGGATGATCGAGATCTACGAAGTAACCCATCTTCTCAGTCAACTCGCGCCACTCAGCAGTGAACTTCATCACGTTCTCGCGGCACTTGTGGTTGTAATCCTCAGTAGAGATATACTTCTCTGAAGCCTTGTTGTCGATATCCTTCTTGGTGATGCCGAGTTCCTTCTCGACACCGAGTTCAACAGGGAGTCCGTGGGTATCCCATCCCGCCTTACGGTGAACCTGGAAACCCTTCATGGTCTTGTATCTGTTGAATGTATCCTTGATACTACGTGCCAACACGTGGTGAATACCCGGGTGGCCATTAGCTGATGGAGGTCCCTCGAAGAAGATAAACTGAGGGCAGCCTTCACGCTCGTCGATAGACTTGTGGAAGATATCATTTTTCTCCCACGCTGCTAGTACGTCATTGTTTGTCTGAGTCAAATTCAGACCGTTGTGCTCGGCAAATTTCTTAGCCATATTATCTTATATTTTTATAATGTTTTTACTTTTGGGCGCAAAGTTACAAAAAAAATATGTTTTACCCAAAAATAGAAAGACTTTTTATATAATTATTTTATTATAAACGAAAAAGTTAGGAGTTGGAACAGTGCCCCGACTCCTAACTTTTTATTTCCCGTTTTATTAAAACTTCGCTGCCATGTATTATAAATTTTCAGCCTCTTGCAGCCAGATGGCAGATGCAGCATCACTAGGCATACGCCAGTCGCCACGAGGACTGAGGCTTACGCTACCGACTTTCGGGCCGTCTGGCAGACAGCTGCGCTTGAACTGCTGATTGAAGAAACGGCGCACGAAGGTCTTCAGCCACTTTTTGATAGTCTCCTCATCATAGCTGTCAGGATCATTATCACTGATCTTTACACGCTCCAGTTCGGAATCAACAAATGCCTTCTTTGCCAACATGTAAATCTTGGAAGGACGGAAACCGAAACGCAGGAAATAGTAGAGGAAGAAATCATGCAGTTCGTATGGTCCCACCAAATCTTCCGTCTTCTGCTTGATATTTCCATTCTCATCTGCCGGAATCAACTCTGGACTGATAGGAGTATCGATGATATCACGAAGAGTGATGCGGCTCTGTTCGTCTACCCCACTCTCTGCTACATGATTTACGAGATGACGGATCAGGGTCTTAGGAATGCTGGCATTCACGCCATACATGCTCATGTGGTCACCATTATAGGTAGCCCATCCTAATGCCAACTCTGAAAGGTCGCCGGTACCGATAACCATACCACCCATCTTATTGGCTAAATCCATCAGAATCTGGGTACGTTCACGAGCCTGGGAATTCTCGTAAGTCACATCATGCACACTGGCATCCTGACCGATGTCCTCAAAGTGCTGGGTTACAGCCTTGGCGATGCTGATTTCCTTAATGGTAATACCAAGACTCTGCATCAGCGAGATAGCATTATTGTAGGTTCTGTCTGTGGTTCCGAATCCCGGCATAGTGACACCTACGATACCCTTTCGGTTCATTTTGAGTTTATCAAAAGCTTTTACACAAACGAGTAAGGCCAGCGTAGAATCCAAACCGCCGCTAATACCGATTACTACGGTCTTGGCATGGGTATGAACGATACGCTTGGCTAGTCCCATGAGTTGGATATTGAAAATTTCCTCGCAAGAGGCATTCATATCGCTGCTGGTAGGAATAAACGGATGAGGATTCACCTCACGTTCCAACACAAAATCGCGTTCATTTTCGGTAGGATCGGCTTCGATATTACGGATATTGAACTGACCGCCGAGAACAGAATACTTAATATTGCGCTGGGCATTTACATAAGTAGAATTCGTACGACGCTCAGAGCGGAGTTTCTCTACATCTATCTGTGAGATAACCATCTGCGGTTCAATAGAGAAACGTTCACTCTGTGAAAGTAAAACTCCATTCTCATAAATCAGGGCATTTCCGCCATAAACCACATCCTGCGTACTCTCACCGAATCCGCAGGAACTGTAGATATATCCGGTCATGGTACGGGCACTCTGCTGGCTGAGCAGACTCTTCAGATAATGATGTTTTCCGATGAGTTCGTCGCTTGCAGAAAGATTGAAAATCAGGTCTGCTCCTGCTAGCGCCAGTTTGTTGCTAGGAGGAGCCGGAGCCCATACATCTTCGCAGATTTCCACACCAAACTGTACGCCATCGAAAGTTTGAAAAATCTGAACATCAGACGTCAGTTTCACCTTATGTCCGGCATAACGGACTTCGCAATCTCTCAGGTCCTGAGCCGAGGCAAACCAGCGTTTCTCATAAAACTCGCTGTAGTTTGGAAGATATGTCTTCGGTACAATACCGAGAATCTGTCCATGCTGGATAACGATACCACAATTGAGCAACAAGTCGCCCGCTATCACCGGCGCACCCACGATAGAGATGATATCGAGTTTGCGTGTGAAATCGAGCAACATCATCACTGCCTGCTCAGATGATTCAAGAAGCATCTGCTGACGGAAAAGATCCTGACAGGAATAGCCCGTAACAGAGAGTTCCGGAAATGTAATGATCTCTACACCCTTTCCCTCAGCCAGCGCTATCTGTTCCTCTATCTGCTGGGTATTGAAAATGACATCCCCCACCTTTACGGCAGGGATGGCACTAGCTACCTTAATAAATCCGTACTTCATAATAAATTACTTTATTGTTACCTGTGTAGCACCATAGCCATACTCCTGGAAAGAAGCATCCTGATAGGTGCAACTCTTATAGCGATAGTTCAACTCATGAATGAGAGTCTGGCGCAACACACCTTCGCCCTTTCCATGAATAAAGATAATTTTCTGTCCCTTCTTTTTCTTATATTCCTCCATGGTCTTCTTAAAGATATCCATCTGATAATGAAGAATATCTGCAGAATTCATTCCAGCAGTTGTTTCAAGCACTTCATCCGCATGAAGATCTATCACAAGGGTACCATCATCCTTCTTGCTTTTCTTCTTGCTGGTGCTGGCGACAACCTTCTCATCCTTATACATCTGCTCTTTCAGACGCTTGGAATCGATAACCAGCGGACGGGATATTTCATCGTTCTCTACAATCGTAAAGAGATAGGCTGGAGTCTCGAAGAAATCGTTCTCTTCGAAAAGATGAAGTTTGTAGAATTTCACGGGATCGAGACGGAACTGAACATCTGTTGCCGGCTTCAGGAGAAATGGCTTGTCCTTCTTGTAAGCTATCATCTGGATGGCGATATGCTCCATCTCGTTCAGAGCCTCACGACCGAATTCCTCGATGAAGAGTTTGGTATTCGGTTCTATTTCTCCCTCTGCTTTCAGAGTCCATGCATTTCCCTCAGCCACAAGATAGGTATAGTGGAGATAGTAGTTGCTGTCATTCACCATATAGGTCTCGAAACGGGTATTGGTTACGTCCTTGATGTTGATAGGTACAAAGGCGAGATAAGCACTGAGTTTGTTGCCACCCGTACGTTCCTGAACCGGTTTCACAAAGGTTATCTCACGGTCGGCAGCATCATATTCCTCTACATCCATATCCACGTCATCGTGATCATTCAAGATAGCCTTGATACTCCGGCTGTCCTGATGCAGTTCGGTATTGGCATGCTCCTCAGCCTTCTGCTGCGCATCCATCTTAGCCGAAATCATCTTGCCCATGGAGTATTCATCCTGCTCCACCACAACCACCTCGTTGATAGGCATCGGAATCTCAAAACCATCCTCATCCTCAACGAGCACAATATTTTTACCTTGGAAGCCGGCAACCTTTCCGCCACCCACTTCGCTCAAGAATCTGACTTTATCTCCTTTTTTCATAATCTATTAATAATTTGTAATTGCAAAGATACAAAAGATATTGCAAAACAGAGCTTATTTTAATATTTTTAATGCTACTGATAAAAATAATCCTGTAAAAGATGCACCATGTTAGATATTTTTCCGTATCTTTGCAAAAAAAAGAAATAGTAACGAACCCTTTAAACTGAAAAGTTATGATTACATTTCCTTGCGCCAAGATCAATCTTGGTTTAAATATAGTTAGCAAGCGGAAAGATGGATACCACAATCTTGAAACGGTGTTCTACCCTATTCCGCTGACCGATGCACTTGAAATCAAGCTCATGGGCGATGAATTCCCTAGCGATGTTCCTTGTGATCTGAAGATTACAGGTAACGCAGTGGATTGCGACGAACAGAACAATCTCGTTGTAAAAGCTTATAATCTCCTGGCTGCCGACTTCAGGATTCCACGCATCCATGCTCACCTGGTGAAGCGTATTCCTTCGCAGGCAGGTTTGGGTGGCGGTTCTGCCGATGCAGCCTTCATGATCCGTTTGTTGGACGAGCGTTTCCGCCTCAACATCGGTAATGCGGAGATGGAAAAATATGCTGCCAAACTGGGCGCAGACTGTGCCTACTTCATTTCTGCTGACCCCGAAGATGGTGACACTGCATGCTATGCAGAAGGCATCGGCGAAGAACTGATGCCGGTAAGTGGTCCTGGCGATAATCTGAGGGGCTATCATCTGGTTGTGGTGAAGCGCGATGATATTGCCGTCAGCACCAAAGAGGCTTATGCAGCCATCACCCCACAGGCACCAGCCAAATGTTGCCGCGACATTGTACGCCAGCCTATCGAGACTTGGAAAGAGGAACTTGTCAACGATTTTGAGGCACCTATCTTCAAGATGCACCCGGAACTGCCTGAAATCAAACAGAAGCTGTACAACCTGGGTGCCGTATATGCAGCGATGAGTGGTAGCGGAAGTGCCATCTTCGGTATCTTCAAGCATAAACCTGCAAATATAGAGGAACAGTTCGAAGGAATGTTCTGTAAAATAATGAAACTATAATTTAGTAAATAATTTACTCTAAATATAATGAACGAAGAAACACATCAGAAACTGATGACTATCAAGCGAAGCTTCCGCTTGCTGATGAACGGTCCGGGATCGCAATCTATGCGCGATAAGGGACTGGGATATAAACTGAATTGGGGCGTACCATTCTATGAACTGAAAAAGATGGCTGAGGAATATGGCAAAGACTATGACCTCGCCATCGAACTGTGGAAGGAAGATATCCGGGAGTGCAAGATTCTGGCTACACTCATTATGCCTGCCGATAAGATGCTTCCGGAAATCACAGATTTATGGATGGAACAGGTACAGAGTCAGGAGATGGCAGAGATGCTTGCCTTCAACCTTTTGCAGCACGTAGATTATGCGCCTGTCATCGCCTACCAGTGGATAGCAAGTGATAAGCCGCTCTATGAGATTGCCGGTTTCCAGCTCCTTGCCCGTCTTTTTGCCAATGGGAAAGAGCCTAACGAGCGTGGCATCAACGAATTCCTGGATCAGGCTGCCACAGCATTGCAGGGTGACAACATGGGAATAAAACATGCTGTCTCTAATGCGGTTCTCCGTTTCTGCGACTTCGGTGAAGATTTCGAGAAAATTGCAAGAGGCGCACTCAAGGGTATCTACGAGATTTAACGCTTCTGCAGATGCGGTCAGAAACAGGCCACAACCCTGCTGAAAATACGTCCCGACGTAGCATTTGCTGCGTCCCGACATACATAAAAATACGTCCCGATGCAGCAAATGCTACGTCGGGACGTATTTTTATGGCTAATTTCATCATTACATGAAATACTTCTGGTATTCGTTTTCGAAGTTCGGAGTGAAAACACCCTTGCCGATGTTTTCGCTGATTTCATCCTTGGTCCAGAATCTGCCACCGGCCAATTCTTCCTGGCTCGGTTTCACCTCGCCATCATATACACAGCGATGTACATAAACCAGTTCCTTTTCCCGTTGACTCTCAAAGACATAATGTCCAAGAGATTCCGGTTCAAAATCGGTGATACCCAATTCTTCCCTTACCTCGCGATGCAATGCCTGACTCACACTTTCGCCTAAATCAACATGACCGCCGCAGGCTGTATCCCATTTATCCGGCTGGATATCCTTCCAGGCTGGACGATGCTGCAGATACAGATCACCCCGGCTGTTGAATACATGCAGATGAACTACCGGATGCAATATCTTGCTTCCGTCATGGGCATGACCGCGGGTAACAGCGCCCAGGATGTTGCCCATTTCATCTACTATCGGAAATTCCTCGTTCTTATTATCTATCATCATTTTAAAAGTTTATAGTTAACAGTTTATAGCGGCTTCGCCGTATAGCAAGATTGCCCTATAAACTATCAACTCTTAACTATTAACTTTCTAAAGCGTTCCGTATTCATCAGAGTAGCGCAACATTTGGTCGACATAGCTCTCCTCATAATCCAATACTACGTCTGTAATTTCGCCTTCTTCATCCATCTCCAGCGTCATCTTCGGATTGATGAATCCCTTGTATGGAGCGAGATTCAGTTTCTTGTATCTTGCCAGTATCTCGCGATGCAATTCCGGATCAATATTCACGGCATACTTCTCTACCAACAGGCGGGCAGCCTCGAAATCGCCCTCACTCTTGATGCGCTGAATTTCAGCAAGCAACTCGCCGAAGAGATGGCGGAGCTTGGCATAATCATTAATCTTCACATAAGTCTTCGTCGTAATGATATTGCCCTCGCTGTCCTTTAAAGCATCCTCGGCAGAAGCATAGTTCATATCCATCTTCACCAGTTCCACAGCACCCTCGGCATGTTCCATCACCCACCAGGCTATCAGCGCACGGTTGCGCATGTGGGCTTCCTCTATCTTGTCGCCTTCCTTGATGCGGATAGTCTGGGTGAGCAGACCGTTCATCAGATAACCGTAATACTGAGCCTTGTATGCCTCATCATTCGGAGTCAGACCCAGTTCTACCAATTTATGGTCGGCTACATAATAGAGTCCGAAAAGATCGGCTCTCGCCTCTTCTATCGTACTGCCATACGCCTTCAGTGCATCGGGGTCGGTACCAGGCAAGAGCTGTCCACTACCATGCCCCAGACACTCATGCAGGTCGGTATGCAGATCATCGGTAATATCCTCGTACTGATTCATCAGACTGATGGTATCCTCGTCGATAACGAATTCATCGCGGAAACCATTGCCTTGAGCTGCCTTGTTATATGCCTCGGTCAGGTTACCGATGGTCACACTCTTAGAACCATATTCCTGACGGATCCAGTTGGCATTCGGAAGATTGATGCCGATGGCAGAAGCTGGATATTCCTCGCCACCCAACATCGCAGCACAGATGACATTGGCTGTAACACCCTTCACCTCCAGCTTGCGGAAACGTGGGTCTACAGGTGAATGGTCCTCAAACCACTGGGCATTCTGACTGATGGTCTGGGTGCGCTTCGTAGCTTCAAGATCCTTATATTCTACGATGCCTTCCCAAGTACCTTTCAGTCCGAGCGGATCGCCATACACTTCGATAAATCCGTTGATGAAATCAATCATTCCCTCGTGCTGCTGCACCCAGGCAATGCTGTAACGGTCGAAATCCTTGAGATCGCCTGTTCGGTAATACTTCACCAGGAAATCGATGAGATGTTTCTGTTCCTCATTTTCTGCATATTTCTGAGCACGGAGCAACCAGGAAACAATCTCCTTGATAGCTGCGCCATAGAGTCCGTCTTCTGTCCATTTCAGCTCCACCAGTTCACCATTACGCTTGGTCAGTTTAGAGTTCAGTCCATACGAAGGTGCCTGTTCGTTGCCCTCTTCCTTCATCCTGGCATAGAAACGTTCTACTTCTGCCTGAGAAACATTCTCATAGAAATTGCAGGCTGAAGTCTGTACCAGATCCTCGCCATCCGTCTGATTCACGCGCTTAGGCATGACTTCCGGATTGAAGATGACAGGCACCAGAATGCCCAACAGATCTTCCTTGCTCTGTCCCTTGGAAAGAGGCAGATATTCATCGGCTACAGCCCCAACCATCTCATAGAAAGATTCCTCTGAAAATCCTGGCACAAACTTTTCACATCCATAGTGATGATGGATGCCGCTGGCAAACCAGACACGCTTCAGATAAACTTCGAAAGCCTTGAAATCTTCGCTTTCGCGATTACCCTCGTAATGAAGGTATACAGCCTCCAGGGTTTTACGGATGCGCAGGTTGTATTTGCCCTGCTGGTCGAAGGTGATATCACGTCCCAAGAGGGTTGCCTTCGACAAGCAATAAATATAAATTTTCTGTGTGAGCGACAGGTTTTCGAAACCCTTCAGCTCATAACGGAGCATCTGGATATCGGCAAATCGCTCTTGAGTGTTTACATTACATTTTGCCATTTTTATCTGTATTTACCATGCAAAAGTAATACATTTTTTCCACATACCAAACTTTTCCTCCTGTTTTTCGCTCTTTGCAAAGTTTTTTACTTGAAATATGCACTTTTTCTTGGAGAAAACTTTTATTTATGCAGATTATTCATTACCTTTGCATGAAAATCAAGACAAAAACATGCCGGTAAAGGCAGAAAACATAAAACGGCAATCATGCAGATAAACGAGATATTAAAAAGCTATTTTGGATACGATTCCTTCCGCCCCAACCAGGAAACGATTATCAAAGAGGTAATGCAGGGACACGACTGTCTGGTTCTCATGCCGACTGGTGGTGGAAAGAGTCTGTGCTACCAGGTTCCCGCATTAGCGATGGAAGGTACCGCTGTGGTCATTTCACCGCTCATCAGTCTGATGCACGACCAGGTGGAGGCGCTCAAGGCAAACGGTATCCCGGCAGAAGCACTGAACAGCGGAAACGACACGACCGATGAACTCATCATCCGCCGCCGATGCGAGAAGGGAGAACTGAAACTTCTTTATGTTTCGCCCGAAAAACTCATCAGCGAGATACCTTATTTATTCAGCAACATCAAGATTTCGCTCTTTGCCGTTGACGAGGCCCACTGCATCAGCCAGTGGGGACACGATTTCCGTCCGGAGTATTCGCAACTCGGTATGCTGCACGAGAATTTCCGCAATGTCCCGGTGATGGCGCTCACAGCCACAGCCGACAAGATAACGCGCGAAGATATCATACGCCAGCTTCATCTCAATGGGCAGACGTTCGTAAGCAGTTTCGACCGCCCCAACCTCTCCCTCACCGTAAGACAGGAGAGCACCAAAAAGGCAAAGCTCCAATACATCACCCGCTTCATCAGTAATCATCCGGAAGAAGCAGGCATCATCTACTGTCTCTCCCGCAAGAACACCGAAATGGTAGCTCAGGAACTTATCGATCTGGGTATCAATGCCGCAGCCTATCATGCCGGAATGACTGCCCAGACCAGAGCATCAGTACAGGAGCGGTTCAAGATGGACCAGATTCAGGTGGTATGTGCTACCATCGCTTTCGGAATGGGCATCGACAAGAGTAATGTGCGCTGGGTAATCCACTATAATATGCCTAAAAGCATAGAGAGTTTCTATCAGGAAATAGGTAGAGCCGGAAGAGATGGAGCACCATCAGATACCGTGCTGTTCTATTCGATGGCCGACATCATCACCCTCCGTTCTTTCTGTGAAGAAAGCGGACAGCGTGATGTGAACATGGAGAAACTGCGCCGCATGGAGGAATATGCCGAATCGAGAGTATGCCGACGACGCATTCTGCTGAATTATTTTGGCGAGACATCATCCTGCAACTGCGGCAACTGTGATGTTTGCAAGAATCCTCCACGCACCTTCGACGGCACCATCAGAGCCCAGAAAGCCCTGAGTGCCGTGGTCCGTTCGGGTGAGCATATAGCAGTAGGTACCTGCATCGAAATTCTGAGAGGCATGCATTCTTCTGCAGTTGTGAAAAACAAATACAACGAGATGAAAACCTTCGGTGTGGGCAGGGATACAACATCTAAGGACTGGAATGCTTATCTGCTGCAGATGCTGCAGATGGGATTCTTCGAGATTGCTTACAACAACCACAACTACATGAAGGTTACCGATTTAGGCTGGAAGGTACTGAAGGGAGAACACCATGTTTCACTGGCTTATATCGAAGAAGATGATAAAGCCACCCGCCCAAAGAAAACGGTACGCAATAGGAAGGGCGCCATCGCCCAGCCGGGAAATCTCATTCCTGAGGTGCATGCCGAACGTGTCATCTTCCAGGAAGACTCGAAAGGCGTGGAAGACAAAGGGCTCTTTGAACACCTCAGAAAGATACGCAAGAACCTTGCCGACGAACAGGGTTATCCTCCATATATCGTACTCAGCGACAAGAGCCTTCATGAACTTGCAAGGATGAAACCTACCACAAAGAATGCCATGAGCCTGATCAGTGGTATCGGAGAATTCAAGCTCAATAAATATGGCGATACCTTCATCAAGGCTATCAGGAAATATACAGGACTATAAGATCTTGTCATCCTATCTTCCATTCCAGACAGTTCACCTCGTCCTTCACCGAGAAGTTCAAGCCTATCTTCACCACCTTCTTGCCGCTCATTTTGAAGGCGTCGACATAGTGCCTTGCTTCTATCTGGGCTAGGGCCTCCTCGGCACTCTTGTTGAATTTCAGTTCCATCACGTAGATGGTATCATCCGTCTCCATCGTGATATCGATTCTGCCCTTCGCAGTATGCGGTTCCACATGGATGCTATAGTTGGTGAGCAGGGCAAACATGATGTAGAGCGTCTGCTGCCAATGCCCCTCGTAGTTAGTATTGTCACAGTAAGGCACCGTCTCCAAAAAGTCGTTCAGCAGGCAGAAGGCAGCATCCATATCCCCCTTCTTTACCAATACCGACATCTTGGCGATGGTCGTGTTAGCCTTCGCAGACTTGTCCGTGAGATAATGAGGCAAGAGACTACCATACAACCCTACCCTTATCTCCTGGTTAGGCAATGCCAACTGATATAATTTCGTCGGTTTATCATAACCCTTGATGGTGACATACCCACTCTGATAAAGCAAAGGTATGATGGTGGTCATCGTTTCAGTGGGGGCATCAAAGTCCTTCTTATCCACCTCTATGGTCTCGCCGAGGTCTGCAGGCAGGAAATCATACTGTCTCATCATATTGATGAGATAGGTAGGTGTGCCCGATCCGAACCAGTAATCATCCATTTCCTGCTTGGCAAAGCAATTCAGCAAGCTATAAGGATTGAACACATCAGGAGATGGCCAAGTGAAGTGATAACCGTCATAATGGTCTTTAAGCTCCTGGATGGTCTCCTCCCTGCTCAGTTCAAGATGCTCGGCAAGAGCGTCAATGTCATCGCTCATCTGGGTCAACAGTTCCTCTTTGGTGATACCGCAGATACCGGCATAAGGCTCATCCATGCTCACGTTGGTGATATTGTTCAGCTCGCTGAAGATGCTCAACTGCGAAAACTTCGTAATGCCCGTCAGGAAAACGAAGCGAAGCAATGGCTCGCAATCTTTCAAAGGACTGTAGAAATTGCGCATCGTATTACGCAAAACATCGAGTTTTTCCTTCTCGTGAGCCACATCCAGCAGCGGTGCATCATATTCATCGATGAGCACCACCGCCTGCTTACCAGTCTTTGCTGTAACAGTTTTTATCAAGTTGAGCAAACGAACGTTCGGATCTGGAGAATCACAATCTACTCCAAACCTATCCTCATTTTCCTTTAATATATATAAGAGGTATCGATCCAGCTGTGCCTTCTCCATATGTTTGCCTCCAGCCAAACTGAAGTGCAGCACGGGATAAGTATTCCACTCCTTCTCCAGCTTCTCGATGGCAAGCCCCTCGAAGAGTTCCTTCTTACCCTCGAAATAACTCTTGAAAGTGGAAACCAGCAGCGACTTGCCGAAACGGCGTGGTCGGCTCAGGAAGAAATACGTTCCATCGGTATGTGTCATCTGATAGATGTATTCCGTCTTATCTACATAGAACATATCCTCCTTGCGGATCCGTTCAAATGTCTGAATTCCTATAGGATATAATTTTCTTGCCATAATCAAACGCAGTCTAATGAAATTTATTTCAGTTTTTCTTGCCTCAAAAAGTCAGGCTGTCCAGACTTTAAACAGATTAATTCACAATTATACTTTCTACGGAAATCAACTTTCGCTCTTTCAACCACAGACCTTCCTGTGTTTGCAGGAATTTTATTTGCAACAATCCTAGCTTTCGTCCATTTCGCTCTGTTCTGAGCAAACAAGGGATAGGACAATGTTGCATCAAGTTGTTTCACGGCATGAGCCACATCAGAACCTTTCAGTTCAACAAATACACATACTTTTTCATCCGTGCAGGTTGTTGCTACAACAAGCTTGTCACACTTGTCCTTGTCAGCACCTTTTATAATGTTACCATCTACTTGATAAGCCACACAGTCCATCGGAGGAACGAAGTTCAGCAAATAAACTGTCGAACGCTCCTTCAGACTGATTTTCGAACATTTTCTAACTTCCTTTTCAGCCAGATAACCTGCCAAAAAACTATTATTCATTCCCATATATCATCTCATCAAGTTCAGAAGATAATTCAGATATTTCATCAGAAAGAGAATCAAGATAATCACCCATAATAAAATGGTATTCATCATCCACGATATTCTCCATTTTTCCTTCATCTGTCATGCAGTATGCCGAATACCATGAAATCGGGATTGCATATTCCAGCATTTCTTTCATTTTCTCATCAAGCTTCTTTTCCTTAGCCAGTGCCACCTTCATCAGCACATTCAGAGAAGTCAGCACATACGGACTATGGGTGGTCATAACCACATAGCTATTTGCCCCCGACTGCTCATAGGCCTTCTTGATATTCTTCACAATCTCCTTCACCATCGCAAACTGCGACTTCGGAAACAGATTTTCTTCCAGCTCCTCAATATACAGCTGGGCGAATTTATATCTATACATCTTAGTTCCCTTAATCACATCATCCGCACTGATTTCTTTATTCTCATCATCCAGCATAATCTTTGCCACCAAACTCGTTAAATCAGTAAGGCTCGACTTCGGAATCTTCCCCACCTGTCCGGTAATATAATCCACAAGCACAGCCAACGGCAACGCCGACTGTATACCGCTTGAAGCATAAACAGGCGCTATCGTTCTACCCACCTTCTCAAGCACGATTCTGTCAGAATCCGTAACCTTATCATAATAATATTTCATATTATCATCAAATGGAATTCTCAGCGGATGCTTGATATCATATTCCTTCTTCGCCTCCTGATATTCCAGAAGATAATTAAATATCGAATCATAGTCAGATGAGCGATAAACCTTATCAATGTTCTGAATAGCCGAAACCAGATTGCGTTCCGAAGGAATAAAACTCAGTTTTGCATTATAGCGCTCAGTTTTGAAATTCGCTTTCTTTCTGATTTTCACATTCGCCTTCACGCCATCCATCTCGATGGTAAGGCAATCACCATCATAAAAGATATAAGAATCAGCAGCAAAGAAAGCATCATCGAAACGATGAAACTTCTTCAGCTCTTTCAGGAATCGGCCATAATGGGTATATTTCTTCAGCAGATTCTCGCCATCAAGCATGATTCGCTTTTCTATCCATCTACAGAAGCACAATATTTTCATAAAGGTACTCTTTCCCGAAGATTGTTTACCCACAATAAGCATTACGGCAGACAAAGCGATGTCTCCCGTATCAACAATTGGGCCTATATTTTTAATTCTTACCTTAGGCATATCTATAATAATGAATGTTCAAATGCAAAGTTACGCAATAAAACTCAAAAATGCACTTCTTACTTTATCTTTTTATATATTTTTACACATTACACCCATATAACCTTTCCCCCATCAAGTCACCACTCCATCCACCACCCCCACAAACGCAAAAATCCCGGCCCAGAGATTCCTTAGAATCTCCGAGCCGGGAATATCTTGTATTTATATTTAGAGGATTAAATATCCATTTCCGCCCTCCTGGTGTGTAGGATGACATCCAGCACCAGGTGGAACACTATCCATACAGCAATGTCGATGCCCAGGATATACGTGATGTTTACGTGGCCGATCATCAGGAAATTGAGCAGGATGAACATCAGCGAGAGCAGGCAGATAGCCACCATCACCTGTCTCACCCTCAGTCCGCATCTCAGCAGTTTATGGTGGATGTGGCTCTTGTCAGGCAAGAACGGATTCTGCCTGTTTCTCAGTCTGTGACCCACCACTCTCACCACGTCGAGCAGCGGCACCAGCATCGTGGTAAAGGCAAACACCATGTTGTAGTCAGACACCACATGCGGGCTCACATCCACCGTGCTCAGGTGAATCATCAGGAAACTGATGATGTAGCCCAGCGACAGCGAACCCGAATCGCCCATAAAGAGCTTCCTGCCCCTCATGGCATTTCCAAACACGTTGTAGAACCAGAAAGGGATAATCACACCCAGCGCCGTAATGCAGAGCAGGGCAAAGGAAAACAGATGCAGCCAGATGTGCTGCCCCGCCAAAGCCACCAGCGAGATGCCGCAGAGTCCGGAAGCCAGACCGTCGATGCCGTCAATCAGGTTGATGGCATTGGTTACGTACACCACGATGAGCACGGTGAAAGGCATGCCCACCCATGGCGACAACTGATAGATTCCGAAGAGTCCGTCGAGCGACTTAATCCACACGCCCGAAGCCACGAGCAGTGATGCCGCCACTATCTGCACCAGGAACTTCTTCTTGTACCCCACTCCAATCAGGTCGTCGGCAAGTCCCACCAGGAACAGCATCATGCTACCCACCAGCAGCGCCAGGAACTCATAAGGCACCTCCCCGTGCATCGACCCGCTGCTCAGTCCCATCAGATGATATATCAGCACCAGGCCGCCCATGGTAATAAGCATCACAGGGAAGAACGAGAGTCCGCCCAGACGGGGAACCGGCGCATGATGCACCTTTCTCTTATCCGGCATGTCAAAGAGTTTCTTCTTATGCGAGATAAGGAGGATGTTAGGCAACACCAGCATGGCGATGGTGACAGACACAACAAGTGCTACCAGCAGGAAAATATAAATTGGTTCAATCATAAAAGTAAATAGTCTAAATTGTTACTTTTTATTGCATTTTCTATAATGTATTATCTATAGCTGCATTATCTATAGTTGCATGAAACGTTTACGCTTCCACTCCTGATAAAGCAGCATAGGCAGGGTAACCACAATCCAGCCACATCTCTTCAACTGTTTTTTCGGGTCGCAGAAGATGCGGTAAACAAATTCCATGTGCGCATCGAGCATCCATTTCGGCGCACGCTTCTCATCCTGTCCGCTGTAGAACTTAAAGGCAGCCCCCACGGCAATCATCACCCCTCTTTTCAGATAAGGTTTCAGTTTGCTCATAAAGATTTCCTGTTTCGGAGCGCCCAGCGCCACCCAGATGATATCCGCCCCATCCTCGTTCACCATCTTTGCGATGGCAGGATAGTCAAACTCATCCACAGCCTTGAAGGGCAGTTCATAGAAGCTCATGTTCTCCACCTTCGGGTTCATCGCCTTCAGGTTCTCTCTTAACCCGTCGAGTGTTCTCTGGTTGGTACCCATAAAGAACATCCGGTATTTCTGCGAACTGACCAAGTCCTTGAAAATCTGGCTACCGCGGTATTGCGGATACCTTTTACCATACAGCCATTTGATGTAGAGCGGCACATATCCGCTGTCACAGATGGCAAACATACCGCCATTTACAATCTTTAAGTAGTCTGGCTTTCTATTAGCGTTGTTTAGGATTACTCCATCCGCCACGCATATATAGTCAGACTCGTTTTTTGATAATTGTTCATCGATTCTTCGCCCTACTTCCCGAGGCGAGAATTCATAGTTGATATTAAAGTATTTCTCCATAAAATATTACTTTCTTTCTCTATATATCGCTCCGTATTTTTTTACTTCAAAGCCTTTTTCAAGCAGAATTCCATTCGTTTTTCAAAAGCCTCCAAAGTAAAATCACTTTTGAATCTCATCCATCCATTCTCTCCCATATTCTTTCTTAAATCAGCATCTTTCAATAGTTTTTCAATGCTATCAGCAAGAGCTATTGGATTATTCATCTCCACCAGATAGCCGTTTTCACCATCATTGATGATGCTACTGATACCACCTTCTGTTGTCGAGATGCAAGGCAGATGCATTTGCATGGCTTCCAGCAAAACCAGCGGGAAACATTCATTATAATAATAGGTAGGAAAAACGAAGATATCAGAAGTACGATAGAGTTCTTCCTTCTCCTTTCCATATTTCTTTCCCAAATATTTCACCTCTTGTTGCAATCCTCTTTTCTGAACCTCCCCAAGGAAATGCTGAGCATCAATCTCATTGGTCTCTGCTCCCACAAAATTGCACACAAAACCAATATTCTTATCTTTGAGCAACTTCAAGGCATCAAGAAGTACGATAACACCCTTTGTGATTAAGAGATTTGATAAGAATAAGATTCTTGGTGTAGGATTATGTCTGATGATTTTTTCAGACTTATCAGAAGTATCTGGAATACCATTTTCACAAATTAATACGTCTTCACGTTTCACATATTTCTTCACATCTTCATATAAAGCATCTGACAACAAGATAACTTTTATGCCCTTGAAGAATCTACGATACATCCAGTCATCCAGTTTCTTATCCTGTCGGGTTACGACACCCTTGTTATGGTAATGTACCACCACCTTTCTTCCCATCAGTTTCAGAAGCTGCACCACGAGAAAGTCCTTATAGAAGGCAACGCCACAAGCCGTAGGGGTAACATATACAAGCTGTGGTCTAAAGGTAATCACTTTCAGAATCACCTTACATAAGAGCATCAGATACTTGATATACTTCATCACTCCTCCCTTACCAATATCCTGCAAGGTTTTGGCAGAAGTAAGATTGATATACTTACACTCGAATGCCTCATTGATAACACGGCTATCATGAATATACTTTCCCATCATAGCCGCACCATGTACGGGTGGCGGCAGGTGTAGGACAAAAAGAATTCTTTGTTTATTCATAGACAAAATATTATGCAAGATACATTTTATAATACCCAGCCATCTATACTTTTTATGCATTTTGCAGGGGAACCTACAATAATCTGATTCTCTGAGAATTTTCCTTTTGTAACCAAGCTACAAGCTCCAACTACGCAATTATCAGATATAACAGCACCTTTTAATATCATACAATTAGCAGCAATCCAAACATGATTGCCAATTTTTATAGGAGAAGTATTCTCCATCGGAACACCATTTGTACCTATTATATGATGAGCATCACTATCCATTACTAATGTATCCCAACTAAACTGTACATCATTTCCAATTTCAATGTTTTTAGAACAGACAATCTTTGTTGTGCCAGAGATAGCAAAATGCTTTCCCAATTTTAGGGAGCCCTTTTTCTTGACACAAAGAAGAGCACCATGACCTATATGTGCATCCCCATCAAATACCAATTTGCAACCTTTATGTACATCTAAAATAGTATGAGCAGAATACACATCAACCGCATCAGCTTCATGATAGCCAATATGTATCATACCCATTTTATTTAAATCACCATCAATGCCTCCCTTATACATGTTTTTCACACGCACATTAGGAGCCAACCAAATAGGCAACTTAAGAGCCTGCCTGATTGGAAGGTATCGGAAATTGAAGTATATTGTCTTCGGTATAGACAATAAAATTTTTATCGTTCTTCTCATATTCACTTGAGGTTATTTCTTTCAAACCTGTTTTTTCTATGTATAGAATCGCCCAAAATGCGAATCACTTTCCAAATATATTTTTTATATCCCTTACAGTATTTACTTTTTCGAAAGAATGAATAGAAAATATGCTTTTTTGAAGAAATCTTGGCATTACTGACAAAAACAATATTGGATAAGTTTCTTTTGCAAATGGGCGATATCTCAATGATTTCAAACACTCTTTCACGGTAGATAGTCTAAATCCATATCTTAAATTAATGCTAGCTTTCATCTTATAAAATCGCCCAATAAAATGCCTCAGTTCAGAGCTTCTTGGATAATTTGAGTCAAGCAAAACTAACAATTCTTTACATACAATATCACCACCATCATTAGGACGAGCAGGTTTTTCCTTAAAGCTATTTCCTGGAGGCATCATATATGTCGCAGTAGCTTTTATAGAATAAGCCCAATCTGTTTTAACCGCTATTCGAGCCCAAGTTAGTAAATCTTCACCAGATTTGACTTCTACAGGAAACCCTCCAACAGAACACAAGATATTCTTAGCAATACAAACAGAACTACTCCATACAGGCGGATGAGAACAGCTGCAAACTTCAAAATAATTAAATAATACACCAGTCTCTTCCTTAAATGGAATCTTTTTTAAAATAATATTATGCGTTGCACCTTCAATGTTATTTCTATACGCAGTTGCATAGGCACCATTTTTAGGATAAGCTAAAATGAGTTGATATAAAACTTCTAAATGATCAATATCCCATAAATCATCAGCATCTAAAAAAGCAATATATTCTCCTTTAGCCTCTTCTATACCACGATTACGAGCAGCACTAACTCCCCCATTTTTTTGATTAATCAACCTAATTCTAGGATTTAAGAATTTCTTAACTTCATCGACACTACCATCAGTAGAACCATCGTTAACAATTACAATCTCAAAATCCTGATAAGTCTGATTCAAGACAGTTTGAAGCGTTTTAGCAATCTGCTTTTCTTTATTATATAAAGGTATTACTACAGAAATCATAATTTTATTATTTATCGAGGAAATAAAACATTCATAATCCTAGGATAATGATTAATCACTATGGCAACCATCAAACTAAAGACTATGGTCAATATCAACAAAGAAACTCCTAAAAGGATACTAGGATTCAAGAAACACAAAGTTACCCTTAAAAGGACATTATATATAATTACATGAAAGAGATAAATCTGTAAAGAGTACTTACCCAAGAACCGCAACACATGGAATCTTCCCCATTTTTGGCAGCTAACAATGATATATGCAAAACTTATTGGGATAAGTATTTTTATCACTTGTGAAAACAATGAATATATCTGATTCAACTCATGATATTCCAAATAACCAAACACCATAGAAGCAAGAACAAATATACTCACCATAATTTTACCAATATATTTATAGTGAAAACTTGCTTCTATTAATTCTCTTGCACATATTCCTACCAAGATATACTTCATGCTACCTACAAAGTTTAATGGAATATAATTCAAATAACCTAAAGATATATCTAAACTTTCTAATAACCAAAAGCAAAATGCAATCAATACAATTAGCATTTTTACAGATTGAGATACATTAAAATAAACATCTCTAACAACTATAACCATTAGCATTGTTGGCAAGAACCACAAGAAATGAAAGCCCATATAAGTACTGGTCATCCATTGACTACCTACCAAGAAAGATAGTACTATTTTAGAAAGTTGGAATTGCCCCCCCATAATGAGCATAATGAATACACACAAAACAGAAATCCATAAATATGGAACAAGCAACTTTATAATGTTACGTTTTGCATGTTTTACTATATCTACTAAATTCAATTCTTTACATCCATATAAGAATGGCAGAACGAAAAAAGCCCAAACATGAAATGTATATAGCCAAGATCTCCAAATATAGAAATGATCAGCCTCTATACTAGGCTTACATAAAATGCTATTATGACCTAAAACTACAAGCAGAATTAAAATACCTTTCCAACCACTCGAATTGCTTTTTTCTAAAAAACTGTAATTAAGTAATTTGTTCATAGTTGGTTTCTATTGTTCTGATTTTATAAAATAGTCCCAAAAAGATAAATGGTATCACAAAACCTTGTTGCGCATAAGTAATCACATTATCAAATCCCATTGCAAAGAAACAAGCAACAAAGGATGCTACTGTCATTGCTCCTACAAATGTTATAGTTATAAATCCTTTATATTTCCACGTTTCAGACAATATAACCCAAAGCAATACTATAATAAAAAAGACAAAAAATCCTAATCCAATGTTTCCTGACTCAGACAACATTTGAACCCAATCAGAATGAATTAATACGATTCCACCTTCTTTAGAAGCTTTTTCTTTTAACCAGCCTAAGGATGCACCACAACCACTTCCCATCATTTCATGACCATAATAAGAGTGTTCCATAATTCTCTCCCACATAAAGTTACGACCATTCATTTCGACTTGATCCATAGATGCCGATCCAACAGACACAGTATTAGCTTTAGATCCAAACATCTTTTCTCTAACTTCAGGTACAGCAAAAATGGAAGTGATAAAAAGTATAACCATCAAACCTATATAAGGTATGGATTTTCCTTTTTTATATATCATATAAAAAAATGATAAGCCTAAGACTGATGCACCTATACCAGTTCTAACACTTTCGAGAATTGTTGACAAAAACATCCATGCCGCCATCCATAAATATTTTCGCTTATTGGTTGCAAAATACATTGTAATAGGAACTGTTATCAAAACCGCGAAAAAATCAGCTAATGAAGCATACGATACAAAGAGACCACCTGATGTAAAATTAAGGAAAACATATAGAGGACTAATGAACTTAGCAGAAACTCCACCAATAATCAATGCATACCCACAGCATATCCAGCAAGTTTTCTCTAAGAATACATAGAAATCATCTTCACATTGAATGGCATTATATCCTAACCAAAAATAAAGATACGGAAGACAAAACTTCAAGATCATCATCCATCCCTGTTCTGGATATGGAGTATAAGTCATTGTATAAAGATTCCATAGCACAAACAAGGTATATGCTCCAAGTACCATATTAAAACGATATCGGAAAGCCCCTCTATACATCATCAACAGCAATATAACTATCCATACTCCGTATTTCACCAAAGAAAGTGGACCAAGGAATAACATTGCTGTCAATATACTGTATATCAAAAAGCTTAATGGTTGATTGCACTCATATTTCCATCCCTCATACCATGGCACTTTTACCAACATCGGCTTTCTCGTGGCATACATATAAGCAAAATAGAAAGCAATCAAACCAACTATCAAGTTTATAATTAATGACATAATTACTACTTATTTCAATTTAGAATATAAATCATTAAACAAATCAGCATACCTTTCAAAGGTAAACTGCTGTACATAATCCTGTAAATGAGTACGCATTTGCTCTAAGAGTTTTGGATTTTCTATAAGACTACAAATTTTATTAGCCAAATCATCCACCGATTCCGGTTGATGAAGTAACCCAACATACCCTTCTTTGACTACCTCAGGTAAACCTCCGGTATTGCTGGCTACCAACACACAACCACGAGCCATACCTTCTATTGCCGTCAGGCCGAAGCCTTCGCTTCTAGATGGCATTAATAACACGTCTATTTTATCATAATATGATTGCAAGGCTGCTTGTTCTTGCCTTCCAACAAACTTTATTATATTTTTAAGATGCAACCTATTAGCATCTTCCTCCATTTGTTTCAGCAAGGAACCATCCCCTACCACCAACAAACGAACATTCTTATGCTTGTCATATACTTTGGCAAAAGCAGGAACAACAAGATCCATACCCTTGATATGCTCCAAACGACTCACTACACCAATGGTTACAATATCCTTATTTTCTCTTTTTTTATCAGTAATCTGGATATAACCAGGCAAAGCATTATATATGGTATAATGCGCATGAGCAGGAATACGACGGATGGAAGAATCAAATAAAGAACAACTCCCAAAGAAGTTCTTCTCTGCCCTTAGTGTAATACAGGTAAAAGTTCTCAATACATGACTCTGCAAGAACTTTAAAAGGGTCATTGCTTTTGCTCCATAAACATCAGCATTGGTATGAGCTGTCGCAACGATACTTTTCTGCCCCATCAGTTTTAACAGGATGATGGGAATGGCACCAGGTGCCATATACTGTACATGCACTACATCAGGTTTAAAAGATAATTTTATCTTCCATAAATTCTTCAAGAGGAACAAGATTCCCTTCACTCCTCCCAATCGTACTCCTTCTTTTGAAAAGAGTACCACTTTACTACCCGCATCTTCATACAGCTTCACCATATTTTCGGTATGCTCGAAATAACAGGCAGTTGTCACTTGATGCCCACCCTGTATCAATGCACGCACGAGATTCAGGGTTTGTATTTCCGTGCCACCAGTTAAGAGGCACGGAATTGTTACTAATATTTTCATAAGTTACTAAAAAACAATCATGATGTTATAATAACTATAAATGCAAGGATACAACACTTATAATTAAGAAATAACACTTCGAAATTTAAGTAGAGAGCGCTTCATATTCGTACTTAATGAAGAGTTGAATTGACGAAGACTATTTACATAAATACTTCCATCTGCCCAGCCAGATTTATAGGTTTCATCACCTCTAAGGTGATCATACTTAACCAAGCCTTTCTTGATAGCTCTACAAATCAAATAATAAAGATGAATTTTTACAGGTGAATATTTCTGATACTCAGGATTTCCTGCTGGCATATAATAATAGTAGGTACTGTCATCTTCAAAACCAAGATGCCAAGCAACTACAACATCCCCAACAGATAGTGTTGAAAAATGTACAGGTCCATTTATGCCACACAATCCAAGTAAGTTTTTGTGAAACAAGGGAGCCTTATATGCGTGTGGCCATCGTAAAGTATGTACTTTTAAAAACTCCTCGAACAATTCTACAGGAACTTCGCCTATACTATTATATTCTTTAAACTTAAGTTCTGCAATTTCATTTAATCTACGTATCTGTCTCCTTATATCTCCACGAAGCTTAGTATTTAAGAAAGATAACAAATCCGAATCATCAGACAGATCAGACAGATTCAAGCAAGGACAAATTTCTCCTTGTATCCAATTTGGGGCAGAAGATATAATATCACTTCTAATACCCTCTAAACATACTTCATCTGCATGATATGTTTTCAAACACTCAAACAAATCTACCCAAAAGGCCTCCTTTTCATCATCACTAATCATTTTTGAAAAAAGAGGATCATGGTAATCATAGTCTGAGTACCCTACAGATACGATGCTCTTCATAAAAGCTTGTTTCCAATTCTTTTGCCAAAGCACCAAAGGTAAGAAAACTTCTATATCTTTATATCGGCCCCAAACAAAAATAGGAGTAATCTTTCTAAGAGGCATATAAGTATCTATCCAAATTCTAGCAACAGCAGGATGAAAAAATACATGACTAAATGGTGACGATTCATATATATGATTCCATTTCATCAAAAATGTCTCACTCCAAATCTCTTTCCAATCATTATATATCTCAAAACTCCACATATCTATTTCACTCTAAAATATAATTCCTTATCCCATTTGTTTGCCCAAAGAAACACAGGTGGCAATACTCCACTCCATGGCTTGCCACAAGGAGCCTTTGGTTCAATATAAGCATCAATTGCTTTCAATTTTACGGCATGCTCATTCTTGTTCATTCTAACAAGACAAGCCTGATTCCAATCTATCTTCCAACAGTTATAAAACCAGAACCATACACAATATTCGTACTGCTTGGCATTGGGACAAATCTTATCAAATAAATGAGATACAATATTGCTCGTAGTTACATGATCCGACCAACCTTCTCCATTTTTATGAGGATAGAACACAGATACATCATCCTGCCCATCCACTATTTTGTGTATAAGACTAGAAAGTTTATCTGTTTGAGAATCACTCTCTAGAACTCCACCATCTGGATAATCCAAGAAATGGATATATTCTTGAGACAACCCATATTCTTTCGCTGCACGAATAGTCAACTGTCGGCGCTGACGGATCAACTCGCTTTCATCAATGTCACAACAGCCAGCATGACTTTTACCTCCACCCGTCATGACAATCAATTCAACTCGCTTTCCCTGCGCTATCAAACGCTGCATCAAGCCACAACACCCAAACACCTCATCATCAGGATGTGGGGCAACTATCACGGAAAGATTAGCTGGAGTCAAATCATGAAGACTGCTTGTCTTTAAATGAATAGTTTGAACCCGAACTTTCCTTATGATTTTTTTATACATATCCTATTTGTACAATAATATATATTGAAAAATATTATCTTCTCTATCCAATCAGCATCCTTCCCACTTTTGTTTGCATCAATGCCCAAGAAAGACACCAAGAAACAAAAATCACGGAAAGTGTAAGCATGAGAGGAAATAAAACTACATGATTAGCAGCCAAATCCTCCAGAGGAAATATACGCTTTGCCGTAGAAGATATCATATAAGGTCCTACCCAATAATGGAAGATATAAATACCAAAGGAATATTTACTTAACCAAACCAACGGTTGACATAATCTTAAAATATGCCCCCCCATATTAGCAAAAATATACAATATTCCTACTAATAAACTTGCCACACAAAGCACAGAATACCATGTTTGATGACCATATTCCAAGGGATTAAAATAAAGTTGAAGTAAAAAAGGAACCGATAAAAGTAGCGCAAGATGATATTTTGAAATTACCTTTTTCATTTTCATTTGGTAAGAAGCCAATAACATACCAAGCATGAACCATCCAAACCATTTAGTAATAATGTGAATTCCTAAAATCCTGGGTAAAAACTTATCTTGACTAACTCCCAAAAGAAAGACTACCAACATAAAGACCTGCACATTAACAGACTTCATATATTTCTTAATAAACCATCCCAATGGAAAACACCAGAACAGGAAAGATAAATACCATAAGTGGGCAAAACCGCCAGTATATAACTCCCATGGCCTAAAAGGAACACCTGTTGTTGCCATCATTAAGATACCAAATACAAAGAAAGGAAGCAACAAGCGCATTGCTTTTTTCTTGATAAGAGGTACAAATTCTTGGTATTTACCTTTATCATAAAGATAGCTGAACAAAAAACCAGCTATCAATGTAAACATAGGCATAGCTATATTAATCCCCACACATTGGTTGAACCAGAAATATGCATCATGATACATCTGTACCGTTTCAGGGAAATGAGCAGGTACATACATATACTGATAAACATGGAAGAATACTACAACCAAGATAGACAAAGAACGTAAAATCGAAATATATGTAAGTTTCATTTTTAGTCTTCTAATATTCTTTCATAAATATCGATCACATGCTCTGCACTAACTTGCTCATATAACTTTTGAGTAGAATAGTCTTGTGAAAGAGTATGATTCATCCAAGCCATATAAAGCTTTAAAATACCATTTTTAATACTCCTATAACTCTGATTATTCACACTAATTCCACCACCAAATTGAGCCAATGTGTCAGCTGCAAAACCATTGGTTGGCGATATGGCAAGTATCGGCTTTCCTAATTGAGCATAGTCAGTAAACTTACTGGCGAAAAAGATTCCTTTTTTCAGACGAGCTTCCAGCAATACCAAACAATCGAATTCCTGCATTTTTTGAATAGCCTCCATATAAGGGAATCCACCAATACATTTTACATAGTCTTCCAGCTGATATTTTCTGATAAGTTCTGTCGTATAGTCATTAAAATGCCCCATAATAGAGAATTCCATCTTATCAAAGCCTTCATCTATTAACTCACGTAAAGCCTTAAAGGTAAGTTCAGGATTACGCTCTTTAGACAGATTTCCAGAATGGCACATTCTGAACTTATCATTAACTGGTTTTACTTTCAATCGAGGAACAATATCCTCAACCAATGCAATATGTGGAATAACCTCAGTTTTCAGTTCTGCCAAAAAAAGATAATGCGAAGTAAAATGTTCCAATAAAGACTGTGAAGGAAATGTATTTACATCAGCACCCTTTAAACACATCTGAGTAAATTGATCCTTTCTAGCCTGTTCTTTTGCCGAAAAATGATGCGTATAAGGCTCTGGCCATATAGGAGCAGCAGGATCATTCCAATTAGCAATCCATCTAATCCCCAACTTTTCTTTAAGACGAAGACCGATAATATGTGGAATATCACTTGGTGAACGGGTCAACACAGCATCATAATGATTCTCTTTACAGAGCTTCAATGCCAGTTCGTATGCACGACACGCCCAACGGACACCTCCTTCAGGATACATACCTAACTTAACAGAAGAGCGAAGAACGTCCCACATACGAGTGAGTTTTCCTCCTACTGGATAAGTTATAGTGATATTATTCTTTTTAAGTGGCAACCAAGGTTCTGTCCATTCAGTCGAATAGGCAGGACCTTCATCCACCTTTGATAACACATCCACAAGCCAACCTTTTTTATACATGGCATAGGCCAACTTACCATTACACAAATTTTCAGAGAATGTATAAGGAAGATAACCAGGAGCTATTAATAATAATCTCATAAATTACATTTTAAAGATTTTATATATTGGTTGCATTAACCTAAATTTCAAATATGAAACATTGATAGCAATTCTATATCCAAAGTAAGGATACAACTTATTAAAAATCGTATATAAATAATTCTTTTTAGTAGGTTCTTTTAATTGTGCATTACCAGCAACAGCCTCTTCCACTGAACGTTTTTCTAAGAACAAATCCTGGCGGCACATAGCAAGCAACATCTCACCCTTCAGCGTATTAATCAAGATTTCAGAAACTTTCTTTTTGGGATAATTTACATCTTTTAATCCCCAAAAGTCACCAATGGTGACATCACTGCACCTTTCTATACTAGCATATTTGCAGGAATAACAATTTGGACGAAAGAACATAGCATACATAAAACCATATTCATATTCATCATCAGGAAAATTCTTCTGATATAAAATCTGTTGATTGGCATCATAAAGAGTTAAACAATATTCTTCGTTATTTCTTGTAGTAAAATAAGAGACTTCACTTTGAACCTTCCACTTAATATGGTCTTTGAGAATTTGCTGTGGTGGTACGCCATGACAAATGATATCAACAAGATACAACTTTTCATAACTTTTCAGATAAGACTTTATCCCTGCAATTTGACAAGGTGTTCCCGTAAATAAAATCATCCTACCTGCTTTTTTATCCTCAGATAACAGCTGATAAACAAGCTTTGTCACATGACTATGTACATATTTTGACTTCTGGAGTTTATGCAATTCCTTAACATCCGTCACCCTAATATGTTCTACTATTCCAGCCGCTTTTACCGCAGCGCCATAGACAACACCACCTTTCTGTATAATTATCTTAGCAAATGCGAAACCTATGCCCCCAGATGTACTAGTAGTCCTTTCTTCAGAATTCAAATTCCATGAGGCATAACATTCACTCGGTTGATTTCTTACAACTGGGTGATTATTTGGACAGATTGAAATACATTTTTTACAGTTTATACAATTATCCGCATCAATTCTCGGAAATATCGCCCCCCCATATTTCGCATTAGGAACCATAGATATGCACTGTTTAGGACAGGCACCAACACAGGCTCCACACCCAGAACATTCAGAAAAATCACATATTTGCTTCATTGTTATAGATTTAATTTCAAGAATTTCATAGAATTCTCTCTAGCAATATTCAATCTTTGCGTAACCTCACTGTAATTGATAGAACAGAGAGCTTTATTCAGATCAAATTCAGCAGGAGATACCAATCTGTCAGGAAGGTTCACTATTTCCAAAATACTTTTTACACGAGTGTTAAATCGTGCTGGAGCTACAGAAATAAATTGCTTACATAAATTTATTGAAAGAGCAGTACCATGGAACGAACTAGCCACAACAAACTCAGCTTTTAGGAAATAATCAATAATCATCAATGGATCCACCAAACTGATCATTTTATCAACACCAGCATAAGGTTTATGTCCCCATTCCACCATAAATACCTTAGCATTCAATTTATCAGCAATAGACCTTGCAACTTGAATTACTGATTGCTTATCTGGTTCTACTGAGTAAATCAACACATACTTATCTTTCTCATGATGAGATAGACTTCGCTTTTTCCAATTTTCTTTATTCAATAAGAAAGTTGGATCTAGTACAACTTGACAAGGAAATCCCAAGTCATTAACTATGTTTTTTCCGCTTAATTCCCTAACAGATATGGCATCATATCTTTCTAGAAATTTTTTCGTTTCATTCTTTTCCCAATCATCAAGCTTCTCTTTACCAAAAGAAGCAGAATAGGAAATTTTATGGCTTTCTGCAGGAGCAAACTTTAAAAAGAAAACAGGATCTATACCATGGTTATGAGTACTATTCCATACTTGATCACTTCCTGTCATATAAACATTCGCCTTGATATTCGCCTTTTCAACTTCCTTATACGAATAATACTTTTTAGTCAACGTTACCTCTCTTTTGAAAAAGGTATTATAACAACGATAATTCGTCAAAGTTATGGCTAATCCACGAATAGCTCCCTTAATATCTCCTAAAGATTTAGGAAGTAAAAGCTGCTTTAGTAATCCCCATACTTGGTTATTCAGATTTATTCTTTTAGGAATATAATCAAGTACAATAGGATGATGCCCAAGTTTTTTTAATATCTCAGATAGGGCATATACCTGCAAAGCGGATCCATAATTATCACCGCGGTGCATGGTTGATATCAATATTCTATACATGCTTAATATATATACTAACACAACATATTTTACAACGTCTCTAATATATATTCCCATCTATCTGCTATGGTTTTTACATCAAAACGGGCGACATACATAGATGCTGCATCAGACATTGTTGTTCTTTTTGTGTCGTCATCTATAAGATTACTTAATTTGTTTATATAATCTTTAATCTTAAATGGCTTTACTAACTCACCAGTCTTTTCTGGAATAATAACGTCATGTATTGCTTCAAAACTATCAAAAGCAATTGGTACACACCCAAACTGCATAGCTTCGACAAGAACCATGGGAAAACCCTCAAAGCTCGAGGTCATACATATAATAGATGCTCTTTTATAATACTCTATCGGAGATTGAAAACCTTCAAATGTCAGATTACCTACTTGATATTTCTTTTTTAATACTTCCAGTTGGTTTCTATCAGGACCATCACCTACGATTGTTAAATTCCAATCAGGATATTTTTTCCCAACTTTACTCCAAACCTTTATTAGACGACCTACCTTTTTACTTCTATTATCTAATCTTCCAACATAAATAATTTCCTTCTTCTTTTTAAATAATGAAGTCTGTAAAGGAAAAGAATTTGGATTATACACATAATCAAATTTATTTTCTACAGATATACCAAAATTTTTCAAAGATTGAACATAATAGGGAGAGAGCATCAGAATTTTATCCGAAGACAATATGATATTTCCAAAACGTTTATCTATATATTCTTTCAACTGTTTCTTGACACGTAAGTATAACAAACAACGTACTATTCGTTTCATTCTTTCCAATAATGAATTATTACGTAAGGTAAGCAAATCATTCAGTAAATGATTATAGTTCATTAGAGGATTATTGTGAATAACAGATATAACCTTAATAGGTAAATCTCCTACATTATTGTAAAAATCAACATATAAAGCATCTTGATTAATAACTACATCTATCTTGTTTTCTGTCAGATATTTTCTATAAGAAATAACACATTGAGCATCATCTATATTCTTTATAGGAAGTATTGTAACGGGTGCCGGGTATTTATATTTCTTTCGCTCTTCTGCAACCCAATCTGCATTTAAATAAAAAACTTGATACCCACGTTTTTGCAATTCCTTGCACAAAGTATCTGTAACACGCCCTACACCACCTCGCAGAGGATGGAAGGGAGTTGAAGATGTAAAAAGTATGTTCATTATTTAAGTTGAATAAAGTCCAAACACTTCTTAATTAAATCATTTGCAAAACTTCTAAAAGTATTCGGATTACTGATTGATTCTATGTTAAAGGGAAGAGTAAAAGGACTCTCTAGAATTTTATTTTTCTTTATCTTGACAACATTCAATAAATCTAAAAGACCTTTAAATCTACATGTACTTTCTATAGAATCATCCATGTTCTGAAGAAAAACAACAGGAGTTTCTAATCCTGTACATGGCAGAGCCACATGAATTCTAGAAGTAATAACCAAGCGAGCTTCTGCATATTTTCTCAAAAAATCTTCTGCTTTTAGAAAACGTGCCTCATTAGTAGGAATCTCATCAGCAGAATAGAATTGACTTAATACCTGCACATGTTTTAAATCTTCCTTTGTTAATAATTTCTTAACAACTAAATATGATCTGACTATACGACAAAAGCGATCATAATATTTAGGACTCAAATTTACATTATATATACCATCAGCTCTAATACTCCTTATAAAACGATTAATTCCTTTCATATTCAACAAATACAAAAGGGCAAATTTATATTTTTGTAATCGCCTTTGAGACTCAGGTATATAATGAACAGCATCAACAACATATATTGTATCACTTTTTTTCGCGGAATGATATTTATACCCTAATGTTGTTGTCAAGCAGGAAGAAAAATAAGCATTTACGCCTTTTTCTTGAAGCTTTTCTGCTGTTGTTTTATCCCTACATCCAATAGGTTCGTACTTTTTAAAATACTCTATACTTTTGTCACTCAGAAGAGTATCATAAACGGCTGAATTTATATGAAACGAAACAAATAAAGGATAAATTTTATCAGAAGGAGGCCAATTCTCTGGATAATGAGAAAACCAGCCATTCATTATTGCCTTTGATTCATAATTTACATCGTTAAGTTTGTCACGATGTATATATGCAATATTTTCTTTATCCAAAAACTGTCTAGCAGCAAGACTTTGAATATAGTCACCAATATTCGTATCTTTAAATCCTTCGTATGTGAATATATTAAACTTCATTTTTGTCTATTTATATAACCTATAATAAAACTAAGCCCTACACGCTTTATCATTTCCAACAATCCTATGCTTACCAAACCACATACAACAAAGTTTACAAACAACATCAAGATGGGATTAGCATTAGGATATAGCATATACATAAAGTATACTAAAGGACTATGAAACAGATATACACCATAACTTTTCTCACTTAACTTTAAAAGTATGGAATTCTTATTTATATTTATAATTGTGTAACATCCTACACAAAACATGAGAGAGACCAATAACATTATTATTCTCATACCCAATTCACCTTCTTGAAGACAAAGACTAGCTATTATCGACATAGCACATAGAATATATCCTACACTGGATTTTCTCAATATTTTATTTTTATAAATACAGCAAAAATATCCTAGCATAAAAAATACATAATATTGACAGAACTGCTTAATCGAAAAGTAATTAGGTATATTATTTGAGACTAAATAAAAGATGAAAGATAGCAAGAATAATCCCTTAACTCCCCCCCATATTTATGTTTTGCAGAAAAGACAAACATGAGAAATAATGTTGGCAAATACCATAAATGTCCATTGTTTTGAAACAAGATAAACTGCTGCATAAGCAAATTTAGAGAAAACTTATACCCAGGAACATCTAACAAAATCTTTATTGGATCCATATACAAAAAAGCTATTGTAAAATATGGTATAATTAATCGTTTAACCTTGTTCAAAATCATTTTTCTATTCAAGGATTTGTTTTGTGATAAACAGAAACAAAAACCTGAAATAGAAAAGAACAATGGCATTTGAATGACATTAATAATTTTCTTGAGATAATAAAATGGCAAACATTCAATTTCAGATGTAGCTATACCCCATCCAGAATCATATATGATTATGGAATGCCCCAAAACGACAAGAAGAATAGCGATAGCTCTTAAATTATCTACACAATATTCTCTTTTCATGACTCCTTTCGAAATAATGATATTTTTTTCAATATCATATTAGATACCATCTCTTTTTCTTGAATATTCATACCTATATAATAGATATCAAGTATGGTCACTATAAACGTAACAATCCCTACAATAATCAAATTCTGCCAAAATCCATGTATTGTATAGTATAAAAGAATAGGTATTGGCAACGCTAATAATGTAACATTTGATATAGGAAGCATGACTTTCTTAAAATACAAGAATAAAGGAAAATCCAATTTCTTTTTCATATAGATACATCTTGCACCTATAACAAAAATATTAACTAATATTCTAACACACCAAACAGAATAAACAGGCAATCCGATAGCTAAAGCCACGTATGCTATAGGAAAATTCAAAAATATCAAACATGCCATCAATATCTGATAGGAACGTATTTTTCCTGTAGCTTGAACTGACATCCATAAAGGTGCCGTTAATGCTTCAGTAGAAAGAAGAATTAATATCAACCTACAAAATATGGCTGTATATTCAGGAACTTCCTTTAACCATATTTCCAATATTCCATCAATTGTAAATAGTATAGGCAGAACTAAAACTATAATCAAATAATAAGAAAATTTGGATGTTTGAAATATAAGCTTATGAAAACGCTCCATTTCTTTTGCAGCGTATGTCTTAACTATCTGAGGCTGAAAAGCTGTTTGAAAATTTGAAATGAATTGATAAACATTCGAAGAAACTTGATTAGCAATACCAGCTGCAGCATTTACTGTTACACCATAGAATATATTAATAAGAATATTTAATCCCTGTTGTGATGCAAGATTAGCTAAACTTCCAAATAAAGACCATCCAGAAAAACTGAACATCTCCTTGAAAGCAACCTTATCCCATATAGCCCTATATTTTGTTGTTACAAAACATTTATTACAATATATTTTATATATAATCGTAATAAAAATAGGTATTATTGTGTAAAGAAAAGAAAGGAATATCAATTTATCATATGGAGTAATATAAAGAAGATAAACAACTACAAGCTTAACGATTACCTCAATTAATGACATATAGGCATAAAAATTCATCCGTTCATATGCAATAATAGAAGCATTATAAGGTACTCGTAATAAGCCTACAATAAATTGTAATACAGTAAATTGATATACCCATCTTGCAGCATACATTCTATCTAAAGGAATATTTAACTGCGTATCTACAAACCAAACTCCAATCGTTTCACATAATAATATAAACAAAATAGAGAGCAAGAAATATGTGTTCATACTCATGCAGAACACAACATTTGTCTTCTTATAATCTTGTTTTCCTATATAAAAATTTAAATATCTTTGCGTAGCTGAAATTAACGCATTATTTAAAAAAGAAAAGAGTACGACAACACCTCCAATAACATTGTTCAAACCATAATCTGCAGAACCTAGAACATCCAAAATAATTCTAGATGTAAACAATGCTGTAAGCATCATTACAAACATTCGCAAATACAGGAACAATGTATTCTTTACGATTCGTTTATTATTCGACGTTTGGGACACTTTTGAATTATCTTTTATTTATTATCAAAAATTATAAGTTTTTGCTAAGTGATTTAACAATTCTCTCACAAGCCTTACCGTCTCCGTATGGATTCACGGCCTTCGACATCTTTTCGTAAGCTTGCTCATCCTCCAACAAAGTACTAACCTCATTCATAATCTTCTGGTAGTCGGTACCAACAAGGTGAACAGTTCCACTTGCTAATGCTTCAGGACGCTCTGTAGTATCACGCATTACGAGAACTGGCTTACCTAATCCTGGAGCCTCTTCCTGGATGCCACCAGAATCTGTCAGTACGATAGTAGCTTTCTCCATCAGATATACAAACTCCAAATATTGCAATGGTTCGATAAAGAACATATTGCCCAAGTTACTCAAATCCTCACCGAATACCTCGTGGATTGGTTTTCTCACATTTGGGTTCAAGTGCATTGGATAAACGAAATCTACATCTGGATATTTGCTTTTCAAGTCCTTGATGGCAGTTACCATGTGAATAAAGCCCTCACCGAAGTTCTCACGGCGATGACCTGTTATCAGAACCAGCTTCTTACCATCAGCCAAACGATTAACATCATAACCTGCCTGCTTTAAAATCTCTTTCTGCTCCTTCGCCAAAGTCTCGTCGTTCTTCAACTTATTTACTACCATGTGAAGGGCATCAATCACCGTGTTGCCAGTTACATAAATATTACCTTGTGCCTTTTCTGCCTTCAAGTTACTTTCTGACAGAGGTGTTGGAGAGAAGTTGTAAGTTGCAATACGACCTGTAATCTGACGATTCATCTCCTCTGGCCATGGTGAGTAGATGTTATGTGTACGAAGTCCTGCCTCGACATGACCAACAGGAATCTGCTGATAGAATGCTGCAAGTGCTGCCGCTGTTGATGTTGTTGTATCGCCATGAACCAATACTACATCTGGCTTGCACTCCTTGAATACATCTCTCATTCCAGTCAACACACGGGCAGTGACATCATACAGGTCTTGTCCCTGCTTCATGATGTTGAGATCATAATCTGGTTTTACCTCAAATATATTCAATACTTGGTCGAGCATCTCCCTGTGCTGACCAGTTACACAAACGATGGTCTCAAACCCATCATTATGCTTCTGAAACTCTTTTACCAATGGGCACATTTTTATTGCCTCTGGACGAGTTCCGAAGACTAACATTACTTTTATCATATAATATTATTGTTTATCATGAATAACAATTGATTCATACGTAATTTGGTACTAAACAAATGACAGAATCTACACCAATAGTAAAGATACTAATCCAATTCTTCAAAATTCAGTTTAAAAGCATTACTATCCATGACAGCTTTATAAAACTTAACATGTCTTAGATATTCATTGTCTCTAACTACCTGTTTAACTTCCTCTATCATAGTATCATCTGTCTTACAGCCAAAAAAGATTGAAGTCAAAGCTGTAGGATTAAACGAATAAACTTTATGCTCTTTTTTAAACAGCATTCTCTACCTCATCATTATTATAAGGCAAGCTGTGTCTTTTAGCGATTATATAATTGCATCCTGAGCCTCTTTCGGTGGGTCAGTTTCCGAAAGAGAACTGCAGGATGCGTTGTGGGTGATTATGTAGCGCCCACACTACTAAGCTACTTCTCGCTATATATATTTTTTTGTTATTTCTAACAATATAATTGTTTCGTATCGGAAATGAAGGACATAGAGTCCTTACCAGATAAGAATCGTTTTTAGGGTATTCTTACCTGGAGATTGATTGAGTAAAACTAATTTGAATTTGATATTATAAGAGTTTTTTCTACCTCTCCGTCTCTCCTGCAAAGAGATTTGTTCTAAAATCATCCCGTCCTTCTTTACCATTAAAGAAGGCTCCACCTCTCATCTCGGTCTTCTTCAATGGTCTTTACACCCCCTTCGGTTCCCCCGTTTGCGGGGGACAGAAACCTCAGGGAAGAAGAGGAAAACCGCCCTACTCGGTGCTCGAACCGCTACGCTATAAGGTTGGCGGACCATCAAAGGTCTCGCCAGGTTATGCGGGATGGGACCGCCATGGATGGAATGGCGATTTGTGAGAGTTTAACATCTGACAGATGACTTTATTTCGTATGATGCTCGATGAAGCGATTAATCATTTTTGCAACAGTGACAGTTGACTGCCTGTAATGAGCTATCACCATAATATTAATGATTTCTCCATCCTCTTTGCTCTTTAATCTTTTCCATTGCCTGAGAATGAGATAGACCTATTCCCGAACGACTTTCCTTAATGGCGTACTCTGAAGCCATTTCTAAAACTTCATGAGGCATTTCATTATAATTGAACGTTCTCATAATTCTAATATTTAGTACCTTACATGGTGCAAATATAAGGGAAATATCTGAAATAGCCAAGGTATTTCCGGTTTTTAACACATCGATGTCCCACAGATTTCACAGATGAACACAGATTTCTTTGCGGCCTGGGCGGCGGGGGATTTAAGAGGGTCACGCAGATTTGGCTTTCCCTTCGGCCGCCGATTTTCAATTCGCAGATGACGCAGATTTTTCCTTTATATCTTATCCGCAGATGAGACCTATTCGGTCAGATTACGCAGATTTTTCGACTCCCCTGTCCCCCTCTTGCGAAGAGGGGTCCTTATCCCACTCCCAAGCCCTCGCCCTTAGCATAAGGGCAAGGGATGTAGCTGGCGGCGCTATAGCTCTGCCAGAGTTTTGGTCAGCCAGCGGAGCCTGTGCCGCAAGGGGCTGGCTGAGAGTGCTTACGCAATAAAATTGCGATTGTCTGTCGCCTGACGGAAAACTTTATTCTGGTTGTTCTTGCAGATATTTCTCTATCCAAGGCTTTAACTCTGGAATATCACATTCTATTGTATCCCAAAGACTTTCCGGATCTACAGTATAATAGCCATGCACTAATACATGACGCATCTTTTCTATACAACTTCCGGATGACTAGCCCTAAATTCCTTTGTCAGCATATAGACAGCCTCTCCTATTACCTCAACAAACTTCGTAAAGCCGTAAAAAACAAGCTTGCTGTTTTTAACGTCTTCTAAAGTATATTGAGATTTATACTCTTGAATTTCATTGATGGCTTCAAGAATATGTTCTAATCTGCCTCTATCTTTAACTTTTTCTCTCATAAATCAAGAACTTGTCGTTATTTACTGAGTCTAATGCAAAAGGTAAGAGGCGACTGGCTTCTACCATATCTACCTTACGATGAAGTAAATCTTCTAAATTGAGCATCATGGCAGCAATCTTCATCAATGATACTCGGGAGTTCTGGCGATCATACTCTACAAGAATATCGACATCACTATCCATACTCTCTTCGCCTCTTGAGCATGAACCAAAGAGCCAAGCCTTCTTGATGGGTTGGCTTCCAAAGAATTGCTGAATCTTTGGAATCATATTTTCAACATTCTTACTAATCATAATCGAGTACATTTTTATTGTTTACATGCTGCAAATATAAGGGAAATATCTGAAATAGCCAAGGGATTTCTGGTTTTTAACACATCGGGAGTCCCACAGATTTGGCTTTCCCTTCGGCCGCCGATTTTCAATTCACGGATGAACACAGATTTTTTTGACCTATCGGTCAGATTACGCAGATTTATCCTACTACTATTTCTTATACGCAGATGAGACCTATTCGGTCTAGATTACGCAGATTTATTTTCATAGAGCATACTTCATCTCCACCAAGGCATCCCAACCATCCGCATCGGCTGGTACTGGCTTACCACCTTTAGACACCATTGTCTCGACATATGCCAAAGCTTCTTTGAACTCGGTGGTTTCCGTGAATTTTGGAGTGGATGGCTTGGCAATCGATGCTGCCCCATCATGTATATTACTATTTATCAATACTTTGTTCATAATCCTATCTCCTATCATTAATAATTTACCTGCAAATATAAGGGAAATATCTGAGCTATTTCAGAACGAAAGGAGAGGACGTAATCTGAAGCTTATGCTTTGCCAAGCTCCTATACTGCGGTGAAGTCTTTGATATGCATACCTTGCCGGATGGAATCCAATAATGCAAATGATCGCGCCTGATTTCAGCAAGTTGACATCCCTTATCCTTGAGCCAACTTTCAAGCCATTCTACTTTCTTCAACATCTCTTTGACATTGCTCGTATTCGCAGGATGAACTTCCACAAACCAGGCTTTTTGATCATACCCTATCGCATAATCCCACCTTGAAGCATTCGGATAAAGCCCCTTCGTACAATCGTCAATATCCACACTTCCTAAAAGATGCTGCGGCTTGCTTACTGATACCTTCAAAGAATTACCCTTTAATGCCTGCAAGCCTTTACAATAACCATCCTTCAATTCTACAGTATTATCCACCGCAGACTTAAAGACGTTCGTATCTGATTTTACATCATTCTTCTTCATCTTCTCACATTTCCGGTTCCTGATAATACTTTCCTACTACTTCCGAAGCCTTGCCTGAGAAGGCAGCCAAGCCTCCCCATTCCGCAATCAACTGATTGTTATTTTCAACATCCAAAGAGGAAATGTCGGTAGAGGTTACTCCACCTCCATCTGATGAGAAAAAATATGTCTTCAACTCCTTTTCCTGCAATCCATTCATTACCTGAACGGCTGTAGATTTCTTATCTATATCGAATAATTCACTAAGAGCCTTTTTAAAACGTTCCGCAGGCAAATTCTTGAGAGTCTCAAATACCCAGGCAAACTCCAACAACGTAGGAGAATGAGTGGATACTATTACCTTATATCCCGCCTGCATCAATTCTATGATTTCCCAAATAACGGTCTGGATGGCACGGGGATGCAATCCCATTTCCGGCTCCTCGATGATTACCCACTTGTAATCTTTCTTATTGATTACTGATGTTGGAGGTCCTGAGAGACAATACATTGCCAGCAGAAGAGGCATAAACTCCTTCTGACCTGCACTCCATGTCATAAATGGAAGACTGACATTGTTAATATTCAGCTTCATCTTTCTTTGACCTGAACTTTGGTCAATAACAACTTTTGCGCCATGAAAAACGGATTCGTCTATAGAATCCTTTACCACACCCTTCAGACGATTACGCATCGGGAATATCACATCAGGATTACCTAAACCACTCTGTATGAACACACGCAGTGTTTCACTGAAGTTTTTCAAGACATACGGAGCAGCTCCATCAAACTCCATAAAATTCTTTGGACGACCATCTGATATTCCTAAAATTCGTTGAGCAGGAACATAAAAGACGGATTCCTTGGTATTCTGCTTGCCCTTCGATGGCTTCAATAAATCCGTGATTGCAAATTTCTTATCTGAAACTTCTATTTTTGTATCTCCACTGAACAACGTATGCAATCCCTCTCCAAAATAATAATCCAAGAGAGGTTCCACATCTGTTTTTGACAAAATATAATTATACTTCCGTAATGTCTCGATAATGCTATTCTTATCCATGACTAACTTGAACAGCTCCAAAAACAAGCTTTTTCCACTTGCTTGAGGACCTATCAAGATATTCAAGTCACCTAGACTTACATCTACGGACTTGATGGGACCGAAATTCTCTACCTTCAATTTTGTCATTGCCATTCTGTTATTTTATTCAATGAGCCCACTTTAAAAAGTAAGGCCTGTTTAAAATGTTTATATTTCACGAAAATAA